>Ga0172380_10003375_pt1 | contig 22065 bp, 32 predicted proteins | sample Leawe162metaG_FD_119747 | JGI IMG/M metagenome (GOLD analysis project Ga0172380, IMG submission 119747) | Leachate microbial communities from a municipal landfill in Southern Ontario, Canada - Leachate well 162 metaG | ecosystem: Engineered > Solid waste > Landfill > Unclassified | place...
AAGCTTCTCTCAGAAGGTGATGAAGAATCCGTAAAGCTGTGGCAACAATTTACAGAAAAAAGTCTCGCAGGCGTACGAGCTGTCATGAGCGAATTTGGAGTCCATCCTGATATCTGGATTGGTGAGAGTTTCTACGAATGACTTCCTCTTCCGAAGCTCGGAAACTGGCCAGATCTCACACCGGACACTACCATGTCTGCTGTGGTCAACGAACTCATAGAGCGATGAATCGCGACTAAAAATGAGGATGATAGTGTTGGGGTTGTCTTTGAAAAAGAATCAAAACTTCCTTCGTGTATTCTCCAAAAAAGAGATGGAACACACGGCTACCTCGCGAGCGATCTTGCAGCGATTAAATACCGTCTCAAAAACTGGTCGCCAAGTCGTATTGTCTACTTTGTCGATAATCGACAGGCACTGCATTTTCGCCAACTTTTTTCTACTGCGGAATCCGCTTGGTGAGAGGATAAAAGCACTGAGCTAACGCATGCGGCAAACGGTTTTGTGAGCCTACCAGACTGAGCTATGTCGACACGACATGGACGAGTCATATTTCTGAAAGACCTCATAGGTGAGAGCTTTGACCGGGTGAAGAAAATTCTCATCGAGCGCGAGAGAAACATCTCAGACGAAGATACAAAATCAGTCGCCCTCGGAGCTATCGTCTACTCTTTTCTGAGCCAAGATCGCGAGCGAGACTGGGTATTTGAATGGGATAAGGTATTAGCATTCGAAGGAAACAGTGGACCATACCTACAATATACCTATGTCCGTTGGAAAAAAATTCTCACAGAAATAGAAACGAGTCATCAAGAAAAATCGGAAACAAATGAAAATATTTTGACAGTCTACGATCGTGAAATAGTGATGGATATTCTGGGATTCAACGAGCTCCTAGATAATTGCGGAGAAACATATAAATTCCATCTCCTAGTAGCCCACCTCGCGGCGATGGCGAGACATCTCAATGCTCTCTATGTAAATACCCCGAAGTTCAAAGACACACCAGAAAACGAGAGACGAATGCGTACAAAAATTATCAGCACTGCTCTAGAAATCATAGAATCCACATGCAAAATTCTCGGTATGCCTCTGCCCCAAGAGATGTAATTACTGACAAGTCCCATTAATACAACGGAGCTCAGCAGGTGGCTGTATGAGCATACAATCACTCATGAGACCATAGGTTTCATTGAACTTTTTCTCTGAATTTGTGATATATGTGCCCTTGCTGGTAATGAGGTTTGTGTCTACATTTTTTGTAGAGAAAGCGATAGCAGCACTTGGACCACCGCACGCCTTGTGTCCGACCATGCTCCACTGACATTGAGCATTGATTGTACATGAGAGATCCTTCGCATAGTTACGCATCTCGGAGACTACTTTTGCGAGAAAAGTGCTGTCCTCAGTTTGAGTTTTTGGTACATAGGGAGTATAGGTCGTACAGTACGCCGGACCATTCACGAGACAGGCTCGAAGCGTACAGATAGTCTGACCATTTTCAGTGCGAGAACAACTATTGCATCCATCATAATAATTCTGACAGATAGAAGCGTCAAATGCTACACCAGTACGACAATCACTCGAATTATAGCTACTCTCATATCGTGCATCGCAATAATTATCACCTTGTCGGATACAGGTATATCCTGCATCAGCAAGGGTAGATCCATCTTTTCTCTCAGCACGAGTGAGGCCCGCACAACATTGGAAATCATCCATATTTTCTGGATAAGGAACAAATCCTCCACCAGCATACGCACCTTCGACAATACATGCTGCGGTCTGTTTTTTGACACAACGATTATTCTCGAGAGTATAGCCTGCTTCACACTGAGAGCACGACGGAATCCCCTGCCAGAAACACATTCGTTCCGTACAGGTAGACACACCATTTGTACGAGTACAATCATTACAACCGTCATTGTAGACAGTGCAGTGGGCAGTTGGATCTGAGTTATCTTTATGATCGAGAAAAGCGGTGAGGACTTGAAAAAATTGGCCACGAGTCAATCTGTGTGACATATCAAATCCAGAGAGAGTCGCACCGAGTCGAGCATCATAGAGGGCTATTCATTGTCCATTATTATCACGGACATCGAGAGCTATTTGATTCTCAGCTATAGTGAGAACGAGTCGTTTCTGCCATTCAGGTTCACCACCCGTGAGAGTATTTGTGGGAGTTGTTGAGAGAGGTATATTGAGAGCTTTGATGATGATGCCCAGTGCCTCAGCGAGAGTCAGTGTGTCATGTGGTCGAAAGTGAAGATTGGCTCGAGTAATAATATCCTGATCAGCTGATAATTCTGCTGCGCGACACACCCACCACTCTGCTGTATCACGATAATAATTACGACAAGTGTATGAGTCAGGGAGCTGTACGCCTCTGATTTTGAGAGCTATACCGAGGACTTCTTGTCGGATGATAGTGTCATAGAGTCGGTACATACTCGCTTCCTGGACATCGGCTGCGAGAGAAGAGCCTGATGCAGATGACATCGTAGACTGGTTCACGATGATACCTTGCTCAGCGAGAGTACGAGCATCAGAGAGTCCGTTATCAGTCTGTGCAAAAGCAGAGAAGGATAGGAGAAGAAAAGTGAAAATGAGTGTTTTCATAAAACCAAATTTTAGGGAAATATTGGAAGAACATGATAGTCAAAAAGTCTCTTTTTGGAAGCATTCTTCACAGGCTCTTCACAAAAATAGAAAAACAAAAATATTTCAAAAGAGAGATTAGGGCATAATCAAGCAGAAAAATGAAAGCAATATTTGATTTGAATAAATTTTTTATACACTGAAATGTAGTTGCTACGTGCATAAATCTATGATTCGATCGCTCTCTATTGGAGTACTCATTCTCTCAATACCTCACATACTCATCTCTGAACCCACACGAGAAATCGCGGCCATCTCTGACATGCCACCAGTAGAGATACTCTTCTCGTGAGTAACCCCACTCGATAATGGAGCATCAGTCCTCCTCAGACTCGACGACGCAGATGGTGCCCAACTAACATCTGCATGTAGAGATACACAGTCTGTCATGAACGAATCAAATGGAAATAAAGTCGTCAGATGGAAACTCGAAGGAAAATGCCGTATGCCAGTTGTCACATATCGAGGAGTGAATTATATCATGCCTATCAATGGTGCTCTCCCTCCGAGAGAAGCACTGTCAGATGTAGCGAGTGAGACTCTGAGAAATACACTCAAGGCTAGCGCAATTATAAAAAATGATTACCGCCTCTCTTCTCTCCGTCTGAGACAATTTTTCAGAGACATAGAGACGATTCTGGCTACGCGCAATGAGACTTTTAGCCTTCCCATTCCAGACAGCCCTCTGCCAACCAATATTTCACATCTTCCAAATGCATCACGACCATTTCGGACAGGAACGACCGATGCTGTTCATCATGGATGGGATTTCTATGTCAGTGAGGGAACACCAGTGAGGGCAATAGAAGAGTGAACCATCATGCACGTGAAGAGAGATTTTAGCTGGAGTGAGATGAATCATCTCCACAAAGGCACAACCGAGCTCGAAAAACAAGAAAATCTCGATACCTACCGTGGCAATACGGTGTATTTGAAAACTCTGTCTGGCCATGTCGGTATTTATGCACATCTCTCGGATATACCCGATAACATCCAGATAGGCACGAAAGTGAAAAAATGAGAAATAGTCGGACATGTCGGCGATTCAGCGGTTCCTGATAAGAAATACCTCTACCATCTCCATTTTGAACTCGCGATGAACCCGATGAGAGACGAGCAAGCAGGCACTCATACTTTTGAGGATGTACTCCTCTGGCCCTTTTGGTGAAAAGGTAAAAGTGCGACTTGGATAAAGGAAAACAGTAAAAATTTATTTGAATAATTTGCTTTTGTATAAAAGGCTCTATAATTTCTATGCTACTCCAGGACACACCAAACAAAAAAATCAAGGCTCAGACACTCGCACTGCTCCAAAAAATACGATATTATATTCTCAGTCATACCTGCCGTGGTTATCAATGAAGCTCATACTGTGATCTTTTTGATGCTCATGTCTCATAACCCACTAGCCATAACACATGTGCTCCTCCTCGTTTAGGGTATTGTTGTCGTCTCCAGATACGAAGAGGTAAGAGTAAACAAAAACTCTTTTTCGCAATTTTGTAATCTATTTTAATTTTTATTCTTTCTTTATATGTCCGATAATTTTTTTGCTGAGCTCGACTCAGAACTCTGACAGGTGAACAAAAACCCACCATCAGAACCCGCATCACCTATGATGCAACCAGCACCAATCGTGCCAAAACCAAAACCACAACTCAAGCCAACGACACCGCTGTCGCCGAGGCCACTCAATGCTTCATCATGAAGTACAAATCACCGACCACTTCCCCCGAAGAGACCACCAGTACCTGGAAAACCTCTGACAAATCGTCCGATGAAACGACTCGAGCTCCCACAATCATCAGTAGCACCCGTGAGAGAAGCTACTGCTACAGTAGAGATACCAACCCAGCTCTCTCCAGCAGTAATCAAGTGACTCAATGTCCCTGTGATTTTCCCAAAAGCACTTGAGCCACAAATTCTCCCAAAAGCAGAAAAAAATCAGACTCGCATCATCCCTATTGGTGGTTTGCGTACTATTGGTGCAAATATGACCATGTTTGAACACGGTGATGACATTCTGATCGTCGATGGTGGCCTCGAATTTGCTCGAGGAGGCAAATCTCCTGGATTTAATTATCTCCTCCCAGATATCCGATTCCTCCAACCACATCTCAAGCGTATCCGTGCTATGTTTATCACGCACGGCCATCTCGATCATATTGGTGCATTAAAAAATCTCATACCCGCACTTGGATTCCCTCCTATTTATGCAGCGCCATTTACTATAGCAATGATAAAGAAGGGGCTCGAAGAAGCTGGTCTCAAAAACAAAGTCCAATTTTTCCCAGTCAATCCAGACAGTGGAAAAATGTCCAACGTTGGAGCATTCAAATACGAATTTTTCCGTGTGAATCATTCAATACCCGATAGTTGTGGTATCTACATCGAGACTCCGTCAGTTCGCATCATGCACATGGGTGATTACAAGATCGACTTTTTCCCACGCATAGACAAGCCTGCAGATCTCGCTAACTATGCACGAATTGCCACTCGAGGTATAGATGTCATACTCCACGAAACCACGAATTCTGCACGACAAGAATGGACCACATCAGAAACAAAAGTAAGCGGAGAACTCAAAATGCTCATCCAAGAAGCGCGTGAACGTGTCATTATCGGAAACTTCTCAACACTTATCTCTCGTATACAGGATATCGTCACTATCGCAGAACAGCTCGGACGATTTGTCCTCATCAATGGTCGCAGCATGGTCGATACAGTCGCTATTGCTCGCGAGATGGGAATACTCAAAGGCAAAGAAGGAATCATCAGATCTCTCGATACTAAAACAATGGAGAGCATACCAGAAAACAAACAAATTATCATCACAACTGGCGCTCAGGGCGAAGAATTCGGTGGTCTCAATAACATTTCTCGTGGAGATCATCAGACAATATCAATCAAGCCAAGTGATACAATCATTCTCTCATCTTCTATCATTCCCGGTAATGAGCTGGCTATCTCTGATATGATGAATCGTCTCAATCGATTTGGAGCAAAAATCATCACTATCAAAGAATTTGAAGTCCACTCTGGTGGTCATAGTGGTATCGCAGAACAGCGAGTCATATTGAATCTCGTCAAACCAAAATACATCATCCCTGTCCACGGAGATATTACCCAGAGACTGACATTCAAGCGCGAAGCGGTGAAGATGGGATGGGATCCAAAAAATGTCCTCATGCTCGAAGATGGCTCTATCGTAGAAATCGATGAACGACACGAACTCGTCTTCTCTCGGAAGAAGCTGCCACTCGAAGCTCTCGGAGTCGATGGTATGAGCATCGGATCACTCGAGACTCGTGCTATCAAAGACCGCATTCAGCTCGGCGAAGAAGGTGTCCTCATCATCAATACCAAGGATGCGCTCATTGAATCTCGCGGACTCTTCTTCCCAGATGAGATCGCAGCATCACATGCCGCAATCGGTGATTATGTAAAAAAAGCAGTCGGAGCAAAAAAAGCAGATGAAAATGAGAAAAACTTCAGAGAATTCCTCGCAAAAGACCTCGGAAAAATGGTCCTCAAGGTCTGGGAACGAGAACCGCTCGTGGTGTGTATTTAGTACTGCTCAAAAAACACCTTCTCCTTCGATATTCCATACAATTCAAGCATAGACCTCACTTCTGTGACCATCGCTGGACTCCCACAGATGTAGAATTCCGTCTCTCTCGAATGATTTAATGCTGACAGATTTTCTGGGATGAGATATTCCGTGACTCGTCATTCACGATGTTTCTCTGGGAGAGGTGAAGCTTCTCGCGAACAATAAATCTGGTACTCAAATCAACCCCCTTCAGACCATTGTTGCAATTCTTCTTGATAAAAAACATCTCTCAGTTCCCTGACTCCAAATAAGAAAAACAATCCTCCATCTTGTCTCTTGTAGTTTGTACTTTGTATTTGCGTTTTAAGCATAAAATAAAGAGGAGCGAACCCAGTTCCTGTCCCAATAAAGACTTTTGGAGATGTATTTTCTCGGAGTACAAAGTGGCCCATAGGTCACCATACTTGCATCTCATGACCTACTTCTTGATCACAGATAGCAGCGCTCCCTCATTTTCCATCAGGAAGTCTTTTTATAATAAAAAAAATACTCATTCATTCTACCCAGCTCACTGAGTACGATCGGCGGAACTTCGGATCTCATGAAGTATCACACAAGAGAAACTGACCAGGCAGGATATTGAGGGAAACTCCGGATACATATTCAAGCTCAAATACATCATGGGTGAGCTGTTTTTTGTTCTGAAGAGTCAAGAAAATAGGAGCGGGAGGCATTGAAATAAGAGTTATACAGAGTACTATAGGCAAAATAATATTTTTCCAAATTATGAAACGGTATATTCTCATAGCAACAATTCTCTTCTTCACAGGGGCAGAGGCACTCAGTGGTACTGCGCAGCTCCGTGTAGAAGCCCTGTATGATATGTATAGAAAACAATATCTGGCTCCAATATCTACGGAAAAACAGATAGAAACGCTCTCAAAGACTCAGTTAGCCTTGGAACAATACAAAAAGAGGCCTTTTCTCTCAGTACCAGCACGAGATGTTATCTCATATTTGGAGCACCTTTTTTGCCACACACAGAGTCTCCTAACAGGATACTATTGTGAAGACAATTACCATCCAGCGAGCCTCCTCACAAAGAATAAAAATGAGCTCACACTCTCTCAGATCCGTAATCTGCTGACGCAAGAACACAGCAGGAGAAGGGTAGAAAGAGGATTAAGTACACTCACTCGTTCTACTGCCCTCGACTCTATAGCACAGAGCTATGCTCTCGAGCTTTGTGCAGTACGTGAGATAACTCATACTCTCAATGGAAGCACTCTCGAGATGCGATTCCAGAGCGGAAATTATGACTACACCTGGTGAGGAGAAAATCTCGGACTCGGCCAAGAAAGTATCATGGAACTCCTCGATCAACTGACGACCAGTATTTATCATCGTGAAAATATGTATCAACCAGAATTCCGTGAACTCGGAATAGGCCAATGTGACAATATCTGGGTACTCAATTACGGCACCAGATAAAAAGGCACAATATTTTACTCAGGCAAAAAAGTATGGTAGAGTAAACGTATGACTCAGATAGTCACTCCAGAACTGCCGGGAAAAGAGAAACTCCTCAAGAACTTTTACAATGTGATAAAAGTTTATGGGGCTATTTGGGTAATTTTTCATCTTACAATAGTTTTCTTCTTCGGTTTTATCGTCGGATCACCGCTTCTCGTGGGTATATTTCTGGGTATAGGAAATATTTGGGCAATGCTAATATCCGTATCAGTTGGTACCATACAGAGACATATACCCTCGAAGACAATGTTTGCCGTAGCAAATGGCTGTATGATACTAGCCGCCATGGTTTTTCTCTACCTCATTCGTACTACAGATGGCCTTGATTTTAGCCTCAATGGATGAATTCTAGAGATAACGAGAACTTTTCTCTCGACGGGCCTAAATATGGTTTTATTACTGCTAGCGGGCATCCTCTACGGAAGCGTCAAGGAAATATACGAAATCACCTCCATAGCCTATCTCTTGAACCATTCTGACTCTTCTGAATATGATTCGGCTCTCTCCAGAAACAATATATCAATGGGTATAGGTTCTGTGTTTGGTGTACTCCTATCGATCATTATTCTCTCATTTCGTACCGATTCCATACAGCTCATACTCTTTGTGCTCATATTCCTCGTCATCTGTGCATGGGTATTTATCCAGAACTATTTTGATAATGATCATGAGGTATTCAATCTGGGTACGGTGAAAAATCTCAATATTGTCGAAAAAACAAAGAATATAGAACAAAATACTGTCTCATATTTTAAGAATACCGTCTCAACGCTCGATTTCCAGAAACTCAAGTGATCAATGGATTATATAATCATGAAGCCAAAAGAGATAACAAAAGAAATAGACTGGGGCGATATCATCGAAAAGACAAAAATAGAGTACAGAATGCTCTACAAGCTCATTTTCGTCAAGACAACACTCGTCCCAATACTGCTCTGGTCGACGGTATCTATCATATTATTTGGTTGCTGGGATACGATTGTAATGACATTTTTTATCACGTTTCTCGATGAATCGCTCAAGGATTCTGGAATGCAAAACATCATTCGAAGCGGTTTCATACTTATTGGAGTGCTCGCTGTACCAGCCTACGCTCTCCAGCTCTTCTGGATAAAGAAGGCAAAAACGTATGGAAAATTTAACATTATAACACTGGGTATATTTGTGTCTGCAGGAGCACTCTTTGGCCTCTCCATAGCAGGAAATTTTGAAAATTTCTTTGGCCTTTTCCTGGTAGTGCTACTGGGTATCATAAATAGTACTGGCTATGCTGCGTCCTATCCGATGAGTCAGTCGATATTTGCCGATGAATACAATCGGGCCTACGCTCGTACTGCTGAGTCAAATGTGATAAATGCTGATGTATCAGCCGCTCCACTCAAAATTTTAAATAACTTTGCCAATGCTGTCGGTCTGATATTCGGCGGTGCACTGATATCATTTATAGGCTTTTCTGGGATGTTTGTCGTCTATGGTGCTGCTATGCTCGCATGGGGCATTGTGAGCATGCGAAAAAAGAAAACCTGGAGTCTCGAATAAAGAGTCAAAAAAGTGCGTGATATTTTGCTATCAGAAAAAAGATATGGTACGCTGATATCATGACACTGATGAATGACATACAACCGCGAAAAGGAAGCCATGAACCTACAAAAATTGTTCAGGAGATTTTTAATACATCACACGATGTCATCGATTGGGCAAAAAAAGAAGAAAAAAAGATAGAAAAAAAGCATAAATGGGTCAAAAACGTACGAGCTATGCTGCATTTCGTCTTTTTAACAGGTATCATATTCGTCATACTGATACTCCTCTCTAACTGGTCAGCCTACAGCGCATTTGCGCGCGCTATACTGATGCCTGAACAGCTCGAACAAGAAAAAATAGCTATGGAGTGAGGTCTCGCCAATACACAGATGACTGATCAAAAAAGTGCCAAGGATGCACGAGAAGAGCGTAGAAAGAGAATACTCAACGAAAAAATACAAAAAACAGAATGAGAAGCCCCGGAACTTGGTGCGTCATATTTTGACCAAGACATCTCTCGAGTGAGTCTCTCCGTGAATATCGCCCCCTACGAAAATCGCATCATCATACCAAAAATTGGTAAAAATATCCCTCTCGTCAATGTCGAGCATCTCAGTGCAGGATCATCAAATGAATGGCACAAGATATTTATGAAAGAGCTCGAGAAGGGCATTGTCAAATATCCGGGATCAGCAGACCCTGGAGAGGATGGAAATAGTTTTATATTTTGACATAGTTCCAATTTCCCATGGGCAAAATGAGATTTCAATGATGTATTTGCTCTGCTCAATGAGCTCACCAATGGAGATGAAATCATCGTCTATTTCAAACAAAAGAAATACGTCTATGTCGTAAAAAATAAGCTCGTTGTGAAGCCCGGTCATGTGTCGTCGCTCGGTGGAGATGCAGCAAGCAAACAACTCACACTCATGACCTGTTGGCCGCTCGGGACCACGCTCAATCGTCTCCTTGTCGTCACAGAACTCAAAAATAATCCAGAAACAATCTAGCATATTATGGAATCATTCACACTTTTTCTCCAAAACCTCTACTGGATAGACCTCATTCTCATACTCAGCTTCGTCTTCTGATACTATCTCTTGATCCAGAAAAATGCGAAGAAAATAGGAGATAAAAACACAAGATACAACGCTGAATTACTCGCTATGAGAACAGAAATATACACCGAATACGAGAAAAACTTTTTCCTCTAAAGATCCTCTGAAAAATCAGGAAGAGACAGGGAAAACTCATGCTCATAACCCCAAAATCAAAACTGTTTCCAGCGGTAATACACGAGCTGGGAAAACTGAAATGGGGTGAGAATTTGTCGACTCAGAACCTGCGAAAAATACAGTTCATCGAGATGAGAGACGGAGAGAGCAGTTATGAGGCCACTTCTGGCTGCCTGCTGGAGTGATCGTAAATCTGATGGCGTACGGAGTGGTGGCACAAGAGCATAATTTGGGTTACCCGAAGCATCCTTTTTTGAGAGAAATATTTTATCTTTTTCGCACCAGAGAATGTGCCTCATAGTAACACTCACCGTGAGAAGTGTGTCAGGAGGAAGGAAATACTGATTAGTAGATGAGTTATGATATCACTGCTCCCGATAATATTCTGCGAGGAGCTCAATACTCTCTACACAGGAAATACCAGCTATATGGACTCTTCGGGGATTTTCAGCAAGAGAATCCAATATACCACTAATCAGCTCGATTTCATCTGCACGATTGTATTGCTGAACCCAAGCATCATAACCCGTGTGCTCATTATGAGCCAGAGGAAGTGTAACCATTTCTCACACAAATACAGAAAAATCCGGCACAAGGTACGAAAAATGAAACTGATTTCATCATCATACACTGTGACGGATTCGATTGTTTTCTGCTTGCCACATGGCTACTATGCGTCTTTGAGACCACGCCGATAGTGCATCCAATCGTGGTAGAAAATATGGAGAATAGACGCAAGTGGAATAGCCAGAAGGACTCCGAGAATACCTCCGAGGGCAGCGCCAACGAGTGTGACGACGAGGATATAGAGTGAAGACAGGCTCAAGGTACGACTCATAACCAATGGAACCATAACATTTCCCTCTATCTGTTGGAAGAGGATATAGAGACCGATGACACCACCTATCGCCCAGACACTTACTTCAGGACTAAAGAGGACCATGAGAAAAGCTGGGATAAAAGCAATAACAGGACCCAAATATGGCACAAATTCCATCGCGCCAGCTATGAGTGCAAGTGAAAATATATGATCTACAGGCAAACCAATCAGTTGAGCAATAAAGAGTCCAACCAGATTTATACCAAACATGAAAACTGCGAGAAGGAGCTGTCATCGGAGCCAAGCATGGATAGCAAGTGAGATAGTACGTTGTCGACTACGGAAGTAGCTCCCGAGATCGGAGGGGAGGATAGTAAAAAACCAACGAAGAAAAGATACTCTCTCGAGTATGATAAAGAATGTCAGAAGTATAAAGAGGAAAAATGTGGTTACAGCCGTCGTCACACCAGAAGCAAAGGAGAGACTAATAGTAGAAAATTGTCAGAACGATCCCTGGACAAAATCACGAATTCCGTCGATATTTCCAACAAGACCGTCCATAACCAACTGAGCACGATTTCCATCGACGATAAGTGAACGAATCCCCTCAATATTTGCTTCTCTACGAATGACACTACCGAGATTAAAAGGCAGCCCATCCAACATAGGAAAATTATCTCGCGCCTGTCCTTCAAGAGCAGTGACAGTATTGGTAACGTAGATTTTTGAATCTTCTGCCAGGCCTACAAAAACAGGAACAATCGAGATGATAAAGAGACTAATAACCAGAAAGAGACTCAAAAAAGTGATCAATATTCCCAAGACATCAGGAATTTTCCATTTGCGGAGACGTACCACAAATGGTCCGAGGAGCAGCGCAAAGAAACACGCAACGAGAAACACTCCTATCAGATCTCGCAGGAGATATATAATCCAAACAAGTAAACTAGCGACCACTACGATAAAGACAGAAACAATAAACTGTCGAGTTTGAGGAGTAACGAGAGATTTCATATAACCATTATATACAAAAATAGGGGCTTTGAGTCATACATGACCATTTTTCTGCTAGCAAAATAATTGACTTATAATAAAAATATTTGGCAAGAGACCTTCAAAAATGACAGGAAACAAATAACTCATATACTCGCCTCATATGGCTACTCTCGAATCATTTTTTCGATCTCATCATATCAAATGTGCAGAAGAATGCGAAACAGTGGATTTCTGAGAAATATGTGAAAAACAAAATTGTACCCTCATAGGGAGATGATTTTTTTCACGAGCATTTCGGCTCGGTAGATCCGAGTGGGTAGTAAAAGAGGGGCGTTGGGATATCGACATTCCCACTATTTTTGGAACAAAAAACATACATGGCCAGCCGCTTCAGAAACTTCTCAGCCCCTTTTCATACAAATTTCTCCCAACGCGAGAAGAGACATGGAGGCAATATCAAGAGTATCTGCTCTTAGCGAGGTATTTTGGTTTTTTTGATGAGTCCTATGACTACTATCAGGACTATGAGGCTATCCGGCACTTCCAAAATGGTCTACGATGGAATCTAGATATCTATCGTGGAATACTCAAAGGGCGATTTGACGTACATCTACCTGACAATTTTTCAGAGAGTTTTCCTGTTTTTCATAATTTTCTTCCCCGAGAATACATGAGCTACGGTACGTCTATCTCTCCTGAGAATAGAGGGAAAAAAACATCCTACATAGCCCAACAATACATAATGTGACAGCCTCTGTCCGATAAAAAAATAGAAGATTTTTCACGCGAAGAGTTATCTCAAATATATCTCCTGTGTATTCTGACGCTCGTCTTCTATATACAAACAGGGAAAATCCCAGATACACGCCCAACAAATGATCCGAAACATTGGTGACAATGGTTTCTCCATACAGAAAATATATTTGTGACTGAGAAACATGGGATAAAAATGGTCGACACGAGATGGCTCTGGAATATTGATGAAAATCTCATCAAGCGAGGAGTCATAATCCCCGAGCTCATACTCCAGAGCGTCATAAAAGCAACGAAAAAAATCACTAAAATGCTCAGCTAAAAAATAAAAAAACAGTATGAATAGAGCGACTGACTTCCAAAACAAAGATTTGCACAGATAATAAATACCATGTTTATTCTCTATATCCTAGTCTTCGGAATATTTTTGGCACTTCTTGAGATAGAAATCGAAGGCAAACACTGATGGGCAAAAAATCTCCCCACATGGAGAAAAAACAAAACATCATCTCTCGTCTTTCTGCGAAGCATTACAGGCTACCATTTGATGTTATTCCTGATGATATTATTTTTGAATCACATAGTCTATATTGGTTTTTTTGGATGGTCAGGAATAATTGATGAAATTATGATACTAGCATTCCATTTCGTATTAGTCATTTACTGGGATTTTTTATGGTTTGTACTCAACCCTCATTTCACTTACAAAAAATTTAAACAAGAACATATTCCATGGTACACAGATTCGACATGGATAGTATGATTTCCGATTGATTATTGGTATGCACTTGGGCTTGCTGGTAGCCTAGTTGGTCTCAGGTTTGTTATAGATGGCGCACATCCTATTATTGATGAATTTTTGTTAACTTGTATGATTGGAATGATAACCTGGGTTGGACTTATCTTTATAAGTCCCCTGTACCACAAATTCTATAATTTTATGCGCCAATAGTATGTCCTCTCTAAAAAAACACATCGCAAATATCATCACCAGCATCGGAATAGTCTTTGGTGTTCTCGCATGTTATCTCGTGATCACTCAGCCATCGTGGCTCTCAGCAGAGATACTCCTCCTCTGAGCACTGTTGACAGATGCACTCGATGGGAAAGCAGCACGAAGATTTGGAAGTACGCACTTTGGACCGTATCTCGATGATATAGCTGATTTTATCAATTTCTGACTCCATCCTGGTCTCTGGATCTGGTCTATTACAGGCAGTATATCCCTCGCAGCATTTTATATCTGTGCAATATTTTACCGACTGGTACGATTCACAATGAAAAAACAAGACTCAAATCCCTATTTTTCTGGTCTTCCTTCACCTGCAGCAGCTCTCGGTGTTATGGGAATCCTCATTGTCTACCCAGAACCACTAATACTCATGGTAGCGATTAGCGTTATGGCTTTTTTGACTATCTCACATATACCCTGTCTCCACATCATGAAACAAAACATCTCTCAAAAACACCTCTGAGTACTCATTCTCGGCTGCCTCGCATTGCCAGGCATATATGGTGGAGATGTCTGGGCAATATGACTCGCGCAGACTGTTATCACTCTCAGCTATATAGTAGCATCTATTATATTGTTGCTCATTCCTCACTATGTTCTTCGCTAATTTGTTCCAGATATTCCTGATTTTTCTACCAGCTTTTATAGCAAATGCTGCGCCCGTTGTCGCAAAAAACATCCCATATATACAACGATTTTCCCGTCCGATAAACGCACAATTATTCTGAGCAAATAAGACCGTAAGAGGCCTCATGACAGGCGTCATAGCAGGTATGCTCGTAGGCCTCATGTTATTCCTGGGGCGATGATTTTTTATCTCTTTTATGCCCGTGTATAGTGAGTATTATAATCTCTATTCGACCTTTACCGCGAGCATACTTCTGGGAGGCTGGCTTGGTCTCGGAGCACTCGTCGGTGACATGGTAAAAAGCTTTTTTAAACGTAGGCTCTGATATAAACCTGGCACTATGTTCCAGCCATGGGATGGAATCGACTACATAGTCGGAGCAATTATATTTATGCTCCCGTGGTATTACCCTGGCATCGTGGGATGTGTATTCCTCCTCATCATCTGACCACTTCTCAGCCTCCTAGCAAATACAATAGCCTATCACATCGGATGGAAGGAATGTTGGTATTAGTTTTTCTTCTGTCCAAGGATATCTCCCGTCATCACTTCAAGCTCTTCTTTCTGAAGAGTTTTTTCAACAAGACCTGAAGACCATTGAATCACATTTTTCTGAAAGACGAGAAGCACTGCAGAACCGCCCAATTCGAAATATCATTTCTCTTCTCACCGAGAAAATGTGTCTCCCGCTTTTTTATGATTTGTGATAGAGCCTACATTGGTCGCGCCAACTTCGAGGCAGAGTATTTCACCGAAATTCGCTGTCCGAATTCGCATGAGGTGAGACTTGTTATGTATCCATAGTCCAGTGTCCAGCACACGATTATCGACAGAATAGAGTGGTCCATCCCGAGAAGTAGATGAGAGAATCTCTCCATCGTCAAAAAAATGAAACCGATGATAATCAGAAAATCTGAGACGACAAAAACATAGGTCACCTCCGATGAAGTCATCTATCTCGGAACCAAAAATCTTCACGAGATTGGTACGATATCACTTGATAGAAAAATCTGTCACCTCAGAGATGCCAGGAAATAGTTCGACACAACCATCGACAGGACTTCCTGGATCTATCTCAGGAAATTGTCTACAATTCTCCTTCGTTTCTCGAATGAAAAATTGGTTGAGTGAACGAAACCCGCCCTCTGGAATCTTATAGGTGTCCAGCTTGATAGCATAAAAAGAGGAAAGAGGACGAATCAGATACCTCGAAAGAGATGATCGAAATACCCCTCACATGATACGAGAAAATCACCGTGTCCGAAAGAGGAGGAGCAGTGGATATCAGAGTCTGTGGTGATAGACAAAAGAAAGAAAAGAAACACGGCGCATATGGTGATAATACCGTGAAAATCTAGGAATCAATCTATTTATGATAGAGAAAATTACATGCTTCGCGAAGTATCAGTCTCATTTTAGGGATAGGCTCTTCTTCTGCATCTTCTAAACCAGTCAAGGCATGATCAAGGGTTGTATAGAGAGTGGTTTTCAATCAATCTATGACTTGATTTTTTAATGCTTCGGTGGCAATCGTAGCAGAGAGACGAGATGTAGCAGTATCTATAAAAAGTTTCAGAGCATGAGATATAGTATAAAAGATATCTACCACTTCATGGCCAACATCTGCAGCTGTATATCATTTTATGAGAGCTTCAACTCTATTATGCAAAAACCGTACACGAGCAATATCACTTTGTTCTTCCGAAATCTCATCTCCTCAAGATTCAGGAGAAGAATAAGCTATACTTTTTTTACATGCCTTGATTTCAAAATCTAAGTTAGAAATAGCATGATTTACTTCTAATCGTTGCATGCCTGAGGTGTGAGGGAGCTGAGTTGATGCATAATAATACATGAGTATTTTTCTTTCGTAGATTTTTTCATAAATATCCAGCATCTGCCTCGAATAAGCATCATCATCTGGTATATCTGAGTTATCAAGAGCAAACTCGAATAAATGCGATTCTTCCTCTCTCGTACCTTCTGGTAGAAATTTGCTGAGAATTTTTTCAGCACTAGAAAGACAAAATATTTTATATAAATCTTTAATCTTCGGTGAATCAAAGGATGTATTTCTAGGAAGGGCTCTCACATCTCAGAAATCAAATGGATTATCCAAGTCATTTTTTAAACAAAAATCTATCATTTTTTCTTTTATGGCGCGTATATCGATGGAACATTGTGCAAGTATAGCAGAGTGGTTTTCTCTATCTCGTTGGTCCCGAGAGCGAAAGAAATCTTCAAGAGTATCAGTACGATCTCATTGATAGCGAGTAAGTTTTTGATTCATTTCCCAAAGTATTGTTTCCAGATAATCCTTTAAACGATTGTGATGTTCGATGGCATCAGACGGCTCCGCAAAAACTTCATAAAGTACAGAGTCTGAACGATAAACAGTATTATTACCTTTTTTATCTCGAACGCGTATTGGATGGAGCTTGAGCTTAATAAAAACTCCTTCAAAAATTCGTCTCAATATATCGGGAGTAATATATGAACCAGCTTCGGGAGAGAAAACTTTCTCCAGAGAAGTGTGGATGCCATCAACAATAAGGTCAACATACGGATGGCTCCTATCGAGTTCTGGCGAAAAAGAAGGATAGGTAATAGAGGGCACAGGCTTACGTGCATCTTTGTAATCTTTCAATATTCGACTAGCAGCGACCTCAATAATAGTCTCTATATTCTCTTCAGATTCTGGATTGGAAGATGAAAAAATATCGTTGATATGAGTCATAAAACATATGATATACTACAAAAATAAAAGTCAATATTCTCTGAGAAAAGACTTTGAGAAGAATGATTTTTCTCTACAATACCCACATTATGACAGACTATTCCCATCTCATCACAGAAATAGCGGATTTTCCAGTACCAGGTGTACTCTTTCGAGAGATATCTCCACTTCTCGCAGATAAGACTGCTCGAGATGAAATCCTCGAGAAAATAGGGAATTTCATTCGAGAAAAAAACATCGAAGTTATTGCTGGTATTGATGCACGAGGTTTTATCATTGGCTCTCTCCTCGCCCAGAAATACAATCTCCCCTTTGTGATGATCCGCAAAGCTGGCAAACTCCCAGCAAGTCTCACAATACAAGAGTCATACAGCTATGAGTACAGCGAGGCAACACTGACCGTGAGAAGTGAATTTCTAAAAGGAAAAAATGTCCTCGTTACGGACGATGTTCTCGCAACTGGAGGTACGCTCGCCGCAGCCCTCAAGCTCGCCGAGAGGAGTGGAGCTCGAGAAGTCTACGGAGCAATTCTCCTGGAATTAACATCACTCAGATGACGAGAAAAATTAAACGAGTATCAGATATTTTCAGCTATTCAATATAACTAATTCTATGGAACACAAAAAAATCCTCATCATCTCGGCTATGGCCGAAGAGATGCTCCCACTGACAAAGTATCTCAGTTATGAGAAAATACTTGCTCCTGGAGATATTATTGAACACGGGAATTTCGTTTTTGCAGTGAGCTGAATCGGGAAAGTATCAGCAGCTATGATGCTCACAAAAGTGCTCGAACAATACCCCGTCGATGCCATCATAAATATCGGCCTCGCGTGAAGTCTCTCACCTCAGTATGAATTCGGAGATGTTGTCGTCGTCACACGCACAGTCGAGCACGATGGATTTATCGAGTGAGATAGTGAGGCACAGACGAGGCTCTATCCACTCTTTGACCTGATTACCATCGAACATCCAGAATTGAAGCAAGGTGTCCTCGTTACTGGCGACCAATTCGTGGCATCAGGAACTACGAGAGAATCCCTCCAGGCAAAAGGGGGACAACTCGTCGATATGGAATGAGCCGCACTAGCTCGGGTCGCACATCACTATCAAAAACCACTCATCGCCCTCAAGGTCATTTCAGACAATGCTGACGAAGATGCTGGTGAGAATTTCGCAAATAATCTGCATGCAGGAGAGAGAGTGGTAAAACACTTTCCTTTTATTCTGGATTTCTTAATCAACCAATAACATTTATGGAACGCATTGCTTCTTTCTGTGTCGATCATAATGCTCTCCGGCCTGGAATCTATCTCTCTCGTGAAGATACGACTCCTAGGGGCGATATAATACGTACCTATGATATCCGTATGCGAGCACCGAATCACGATCCTGTCATGACCATCACTTCTGCTCATTCTATCGAACATCTCGGTGCCACATTTCTGAGAAATCACGCTGATTGGAGCAAAAAAACTCTCTATTTCTGACCTATGTGATGTCGTACAGGCATGTATGCACTGTTCTCATGAGAGCCAGGTGGAGCTGAAGTGGTAGAAATAATTAAAGCAATGTACACATGGATAGCAGAACTCGAAGACAGTTATTCTATACCTGGAGCTACAGCGGCAGAGTGTTGAAATTACCAAGACCATAGCCTTTCTCAAGCAAAAAATGATGCTCGGAAATTCCTCGAAATTATAAAAAATAATAATAGTCTCTGAGAATATCAGTATCTCTAGTTTTACTTCTCTCTCCTCACGACATACTCCACAATATCCGAAAATCGTGGATCATTGAGCTGCTGAATAAGAATCATCATATCAGATTCGAGTTGAGCGAGCATCTCTCGGGATTTTTCTATGCCTCTAAGGGCAACAATTCACTTGCCGAGGTCGACATCTTTCCCTGCAGTCTTGCCCAGAGTCTCGCTATCACTCTCATGATCGAGGATATCATCTTTTATCTGGAATGCACGACCGAGGAGGAATCCAAATGAACGGAATGCTTCTATTTTTTCCTCCGATGCGCCAGCTGCGAGTGCACCGGAGACGAGCGCAGACGCGATGAATCCACCTGTTTTTTCATCATGAATCCGGAGGAGCTCGTCAAGCGTCAGTGTGTCATGCCGGAGGAGGGTATCCCGTACCTGTCATCTCGTCACGCCCATATCACCCACAGCATGGGCAATTTCCTGGACGATAGAGGCATGTCCTGATTGCGCTATGAGTTCAAATCCGAGTGTTTGGAGGGTATCACCGATGAGGACTGCCATCGTCTCACCGTATTTCTTCCATACCGTCAACTTCCCTCGGCGAAGTTCATCATTATCCATGCAGGGCAGATCGTCGTGCACAAGAGTAAAACAATGGATACATTCTATACCGAGTGCAGCATTCATAACCTCGAGAGAAGCAGGGAGTCCCGATATCTGCTCGTAGGCGATAAGTGTGAGAATTGGGCGAAGCCTCTTACCACCTCATTCTACAGCATAGCGTAGAGCTTCTTCGTAGAGCTTTTCGACATCATTTTCTGCACTATATCGTGACGCAAAGAGATGAGCAAATGCAGTATTGATATCATCTTGATAATGAGGAAGCCAGGAAAGCATAAAAAATAGATGATATTATTTCCCAAAATTCCGCTGCACTTTCTCGTAATAAGCAACAGCTCGATCAAATTCTGCCTGATCAAAATCAGGCCACAAAGTTTCTGTAAAGTAGTATTCAGAATACGCTGACTGGTAGAGGAAATACCCCGAGTGACGGATATTTCCTCCTGTGCGGACGATGAGATCGGGCGGGGGGAATGCTCCAGAATCGAGATATTGGAGAAATGTTTTTTCATCGAGCGTCGTAGGATCAATTCATTCATTGAGACATCGCTTCGTCGCCCGTACTATCTCATCCTGTCCACTATATCAAAGTGCGAGGATGAATGTCATTTTTTCTCCATGAGAAGTAGCATCAATAGCCTCAAGGAGAAGAGTCCTGACATCAGCAGGGAGGAGCCAGATATCACCCACAGTTTGAAATCGTATAGATTCTTTCTGACAAAGGTCGATAAGTTTAGGTATTTTTCGACGCACGAGCCCATAAATAGCCGAGAGTTCATCCTCAGACCGCTCAGAAACATTTTCCTTGGAGAGAGCCCAGAGGCTCACATGAGAAACGCCTGCATGGAGACACATCTCAATGACTCTATCAATCGATTCACCACCCTTCTCATGACCATAAGAGGGAATATTGCCGAGCTTCTTCGCCCATCGGCGATTCCCATCCATGATAAAACCAATATGTTGCATACAGGGATATAAAAATAATAGTGAGATTGTAGGCAGAGTAATGAAATTTCCTATAGTTTTTTGAAAAATCCAGGCAATAAAAATCCTCCATTTCTGGAGGGTTTAAATGCGTTATCTCGAAAGTCCTGGCGCCTACCTACTCTTGCACTCAAATGAGCACTACCATCGGCACGACGGGGCTTAACTTCTGTGTTCGGAATGAGAACAGGTGAACACCCGTGTTAAAAGCACCAAGACACTCGAGACAACAAATATATGTTGTCATAATCTAAAGAAAAAGATGTGATGAGTAAAGAGACAAAAAGTAATCAAATGCACACAAAAGCGGAAGAAATACAAATATGACCATTAGTATCGCTCGGCTGAAGACATTGCTGCCCGTACACCTGCGACCTATCAACCTCGTATTCTCCAAGGGGTCTGATATCTCATCTTGAGGTGAGTTTCCCACTTAGATGCTTTCAGTGGTTATCTCGTCCGAACGTAGCTACCCAGCGTCTATGCCAGTAGATCTGACAGCTGGTACACCAGAGGTTCGTTCTTCTCGGTCCTCTCGTACTAGAGAAGAGTCCTCTCAAATATCAACGCTCACAGCAGATAGGGGCCAAACTGTCTCACGACGTTCTGAACCCAGCTCGCGTACCGCTTTAATTGGCGAACAGCCAAACCCTTGGGAGCTTCTTCACCCCCAGGATGCGACGAGCCGACATCGAGGTGCCAAACCATGCCGTCGCTGTGGACGCTTGGGCATGATCAGCCTGTTATCCCTAGAGTAACTTTTATCCGTTGATCGACACCACTTCCATGCGTGAGTGCCGGTTCATTTTCACCGTCTTTCGACTCTGATCGACTTGTAGGTCTCTCAGTCAGGCTGGCTTGTGCGAATACACGTCACGTCCGGTTTCCATCCGGACTAAGCCAACCATTGCGCGCCTCCGTTACTTTTTAGGAGGCAACCGCCCCAGTTAAACTACCCACCAAGCACTGTCCCCCGTCCGACTTCCTCGATAAATACTTCCTAAGCTCCCAAGTAAAGGAGATAAGAAATAAACATTTTACAATGTTTCAAGGAAATTGGACGGGGTGAGTCCAATAAATATTAAAGGGTGGTATTTCACCGGCGACTCCAGAGGAGCCAAAGCCCCTCCTTCATAGTCTCCCACCTATCCTACGCAACAATATTCATTGAACAATACCAAGTTATAGTAAAGCTTCATAGGGTCTTTCCGTCTTGCTGTGAGTAATCGGCATTTTTACCGATATTGCAATTTCACTGGGTCTATGCTTGAGACAGTGCTCAGATCGTTATGCC
>Ga0172380_10003376_pt1 | contig 22051 bp, 29 predicted proteins | sample Leawe162metaG_FD_119747 | JGI IMG/M metagenome (GOLD analysis project Ga0172380, IMG submission 119747) | Leachate microbial communities from a municipal landfill in Southern Ontario, Canada - Leachate well 162 metaG | ecosystem: Engineered > Solid waste > Landfill > Unclassified | place...
AAAGAGGTGAAGCCATGAAGTTCATGGATTTTTTGAAATGGGTTGGACTCCTTTTGTTGGCGTGGGTTCTGATTGTGCTGTTTTTATTTTCGCAGTGCGACAAAATGCCATCAATCGAAGACGCAAGGATACCCGCGTTGATCGAGCAAGTCAAAGCCCTCGGAATCAAGTTGGATGACGTTGACTCAACCCAACAAGCGGAACGCCGGGCCGAAAAAGATTCGCTGTCCTCCGTGATCGAAACCCTGAAAGATTCAATGTTCGCCAGGATCGGAGGTTCCGAAGAAAAACTTCATAACGATCTCAAGGCGCTGCGGCAAGAAAGCGCTGTGGTTTATGGCGGTGAAATCGCCATGTTGGAGGACAGCATTCGAGACATAAAAGGCGAACAAGCCGCTTTAAAAGTGCTGATGTTTTCCCAAGACTCGGCTATCTTGGCAACGCTGAAAGCATTCCGGGATTCATTGGCAAGGCTACCTCCGGATACGGTTTGCGACGATTCGCAGTTTCACACATTCACGGTTAATGATTCGCATTTTGGTTTTTCGTGGGATGATGTAATCGACATTGACGATCAGGGTGCGGCAACGGAGGGTGTAACCTATGAGGTTACAATGTCCGTTCCTTCGGTCGTGGCCGTAGATCAAGCTGGAAATAGATCAACACCAACGGCATGGGATGGATTGGTAAAGTGAATCACCTTGATCTATTTTCTGGTATTGGAGGGTTTAGTCTTGCCGCAGATTGGGTTTGGGAAAATGATCATAAAATTATTGGGTTTTGTGAGATAGATAAGTTTTGCCAAAAGGTTTTAAAAAAGCATTGGCCAGGGGTTCCAATTTATGACGACATCAAAAAGCTTGACGGGAAACAATTCGGAACAGTTGACTTGCTTACCGGAGGATTTCCATGCCAGCCTTTTAGTGTTGCCGGGAAGCGAAAAGGCCAAGAAGATGACCGTGCGCTCTGGCCTGAAATGTTTAGGATTATACAGGAATCAAAGCCGCATTGGATCATTGGTGAAAATGTTGGTGGCTTCATCGACATGGGACTCGACGATTGTATTTCTTCGTTGGAAAATGAGGGCTATGAAGTGCAAGCGTTTATTATTCCAGCTTGCGCCGTCAATGCCCCACACCGAAGGGATAGGGTATGGATTTGCGCTCACTCCATCAACGGTGAACATGGAACCATCCGAGGACAGGATGGAAACGAGAACAGCATATCGGGAATCGATAGGCAGACACTACGTTCCGGGCGGGTTATCGGAACAGGTGGCAATGCTTCCCACTCCACAGACACAGGGATTAAAAACTTGCGAGAACGGGAAAACCCAGTTTTTCAAGATGCCGATGCTACCGACACCGAGGGCAGAGAAACACAGTCCGCAAAGCAGGGAAGATTTCACGCCGAATCTGGCGGCACGGATTCAACTCCTAAAAACACCCTCAACCGTGGAATGCGAAGGCGGGACAATGCAAATACGGGAAGGGGAGAAGCTCATTACAAATTGCGGGATCAGATTGCGATGTTGCCAACGGCAACAAACAGGGATTACAAGAGTGGGAAGGGCAAGTGTCAAGAGGAACGAGACAGAAAAGCGGGATCGTCGCTGTCGGAAACGATAGAAGCTCCTGGAAAGAAAATTGGGTTGAAGTTGCAACCCGCCTTTGTAGAGTGGATGATGGGCTATCCACAGGGGTGGACAGAGTTAACCGATTAAAGGCTTTGGGGAATGCGATTGTTCCACAAATAGCATTTGAAATAATGAAAGCAATAAGTGAGGCACATTAAGTGGAACCATGACGGGGCTGTCTTCCCGAAAGGTGACGGCGGCCCCGCGTAAACGAGCAAATGGAACAACCGTTGAATTCACGGACGAAAACGGCAAGGGAATCGTGATCCCTTGTTATAATATATTAAAGTTCAGCTATATCGAAACAGAATAGGGCGTATCAAATGAAAAGATATGTAATAATTGAACTTGTGCGAACAACAAAAGGGGCGCATACTGAAACGGTCGTAGAATTTGAGATTTATCGTCCAGCCTATATGCGATATAAAGAGCTAATAGAAAAGCATCCAACTGTATATTTCGAGTTATTGGAAATCGAACACAAAGAAACATGCCTTGAATTTACAAAGGAAAGATTTGAATAATGTGGGATGGATTGGTAAATAACCAGAAAGGAACAAAACATGACAGAAGTTGACGCTTTATCGAATATCGCATCAGCAATCGAGCATTTGGCAAATTGCGTTGGAGGACTTGGAATTATCGCCTTCCTGACATTGATTTTAAAAAGCCAATCGTCCGAAGGAGCGATGTATCGTATTGCAAACATGCTTGAAAAATGGATAGCAAAGCATTGAGCACCCCAGCCCAGCAACACGCCCGGCGCATGAATCTTTTGAGGCGCCGCGATGTTCGGAATAAACGGAACTACGGACACGATGACGAAATACTTGTCAAGAAGTCTGGGAACCGCTACAAAATGGTTGAATGGAAACGCGGGGAAAACCACAGCCATTATTGCAATGGCGCAGGTTTCTGGAAAACGATAAAATACTTGAAAAAAAGCGAGGTGGAATTTGGTTGAAGATTTTGAATTTCTCGAAGCTCGGACAAGGCTTTGGAATTTGATTTGGTGGTATTTAAATTCGTAGGGAGACGGGATGACACTCAAAGAAATCCAAGAGATAGCTGAGGTCCGAACAGATCGACGCGCGCGAATGGCCAGGCGGAACGAATTGACCGCGGCGGATCATCAGTTTTACACCGAAGAAATTGAACGGATGCTGGACAGCGAACCAACAGAAACCGATTGACATTAATTATACAGAAGGTTATATTCAACCATGAACCAGCTATGTCCACTTAAGAACAAAGATTGTCCATTCTGCGCGGAAAGTTATTCAGTTTTGTATTGCGGTGATATGAACGGAGAAAACCGAATTCTCAAGATGACAGAATGTCCGCAAGACCGACCACACAAAAGAACGCCAAGGCAAATCCAAAAGGTCAACAAATGACTAAACCAGTAAAGCCGGGGAAAGGAAATAACGCAATTTCTAAAAAGATCACTAAACCCTTACGAATCTTTTCCGATGACGATTGGAAAAACTTTGAACAGCTTTGTTCTATCCAATGCACCAAGGACGAAATTTGTTCATTTTTTAAGCTGGATGATGTGACGCTTGACCGGCTTTTAATGGAACATTATGAAAAAGGATTCTCGGAGATTTTCAGGGATAAACGCAACTTTGGTAAAGTGTCCTTGCGGCGCGCTCAATTTCAAACAGCTATCGGCACAAAAGATCATCCCGGATCAGAGAGAATGCAAAAACATCTTGGCATCAATTGGCTGGGGCAGACGGACAAGGTAGAAGTCAATCTGGGTGATCCGACTCGTGTCGTTTTTGAAAAGATAGCGGAGAAACTAACGAAGGGATTGACACCCGAAGCCCTTGAAAGTCTCGCGTTTAGGAAACCGGACATACCGGGCGAAGAAAGCAAAGACGATGCCGATGAGTGAGGCCGGGACTTTCGTGGGTGTTTGACCTTCAAGAAAAAGCCGTCCTTAGCCGGATAGCTAAGATCGTTCGCGCACGCGAGGACTTCAAGAGCTACTGCCGAGCAAAAGACCCACTGTTCTACACACCCGAAAAAACCTACCTCTTCGAACTCACCGACATCCTGCATCGATTTTATTTCCGCCTTCCCATGAAGGACGGGAAGGTCTACCGGTTCCTCATCATCAACATGCCTCCGCGATTCGGGAAAACGCGGACCGTCACCAACTGGTGCGAGTGGATTTTGGGCCGTAACAACGAAGAGCGGATCATCGTCGGGAGTTACAACGACAAGGCAGCCAGTAAGATTTCAAAGTTCGTCCGGAATGATATCCAGCGGACGAAGATCGACGAAGCGAAAATCATCTTCTCGGACATATTCCCAGACACAAGAGTTCAGCAGGGCGATTCGGCGCGGGAGCATTGGACGCTCGAAGGCCAGCACTTCAATTTTCTTGCCACGGGGCCGGGCGGCTCTTCTACCGGGGACGGGGGGACCGTCCTTGTCGTTGATGACGCGCTCAAGGGACATGAAGAGGCGCTCAACGAAAACGTGTTGCAAGACCGCTGGGAATGGATCACGTCAACTCTTCTTTCAAGGACCGAACCGGGATTTGAAACGCTCCGACTGTTCGTCGGCACCCGATGGGCCAAAGGTGACCCGCCAGGAAAACTCATTGACAAATTAGGTCAAGATGTTTATATTCATTCAATCGAATCAATGAACCGCCAAACCGGAGCGATGCTTTGCCCGTCCGTCCTGTCAAAAGAGGAATACGAATTACAAAGGAAGCTCACGCTCCCAGCGATATTCTTCGCCAATCACCACCAAGAACCCTTGGACATCAAGGGCGGGATATATCAATCGTTCAAGACGTACGAAAGCCTACCGACGGGCAAGGATGGAAAGTCGCTCGTCGAGCGGATCATCCTATACGTGGACATGGCGGACGGCGGAGGAGACTACCACTGCGCGATTGCGGCCGCGGTTATTCAAGGCAGGGGATACGTCTTAGACGTCCTCTATACGCAAGACCCCAGCATAAAGACGATCCCGAGGACAGCGGACTTGATCGTCAAAAACAAAGTCAATCTGGCAAAGTTCGAGTCCAACGCGGGCGGGAGAATTTACGCTCAGTCCGTGGATGCGTCGCTCAAGGGCAAAAAGTATTTTGGTTCCGTCGTCAAATGGTTCCACCAGTCCAAGAACAAAAACCAGCGCATCCTCTCGTGGTCGGCATGGGTTCAGGAAAATCTTTTGTTCCCGGTCGGCTGGGAATTTATTCATTCTGAATACTACCGAGCCATGAAGACGTTCAGCCTCGAAATGCAGAACCTCCACGACGACGCGCCGGACGCGACGACAGGCCTCGCCGAGATGATCTGCACCAATAAGATTTCATTCCTCCACTAAGGAGCCACGCCATGTATATCACCGAGCAGGACCTCGCCAACCTCAAGATACAGACTGAGGGAAACCGACAAATAACTCTCATCCTCCAAGACCTCATCAAGGACGACGAGAAGGCAAAGGCCGACATGCAGGCCGGAATCGAATATTTCGACGGCGACCACAAGATCAAGGATCGAAAAATAACTTACATCATCGATGGGGTATCAACTGAGGACTTGACGAAGGCAAACAACAAGATCGCCAATCCGTTTCTTGCCTACATCGTCGAGCAGAAAGCGAACTACATCGCGGGGAATCCCATCTCGATTACTCCGGACGATGAAGAATTCGCTCAGGTGTTCAACGATGCCCGGTCGGACAAGTTCGACGAGCTGATGATCGACTACATCAGGCAGGCGAGCTTTAAGGGTTACGAGGTTCTCCATCCATTCATCAACGAACGCGGTGAATTCGACAACGTCATCATCCCCGCCGAGCAGTGCATCCTTATCTATGACGGGAAGTTCAAGCGTGATCTGATCGCTCTGATTCGGTACTACCTCATGACGTTCGTCTATGCCGATGGGACCGAGGACACGCGATACAAGGTCGAATGGTGGACGGCTGAAGACGTGACGTTCTACGTCCAGACCAAAAACGGCGACTACGAACTCGACGCCGACGAGCCGGTGAACCCCAGGCCTCATTTTCAGATCAGCGTGAAGAGTGTCGGGAAGACCATCGATTCCAACGGAGGGGGCTGGGGCCGCATCCCGTTCATCGTCCTGAAAAACAACACGAAATTTCAGTCCGACCTCAAGAAGATCAAAGCGCTCATCGACGACTACGACCTGAATATGTCCGACTTCTCTAACAGTCTCACAGACCTCCAGGAGGCGTTCTACGTCCTGAAGGGTTACGACGGCGAGAAGCTTTCTGAGTTCGTTCACAACCTCAAGACGTACCACGCATGCAAGGTGGACGGGGAGGATGCAGGGATCACCGTCGAGAGGGCCGAGATCCCGCACGACCCAAGAGACTCACACCTCGATCGGCTACACGAGAACATCTTCTTCTTCGGGCAGGGAGTAGACCCGACAAACGATGCATTCGGCAATAGTCCGTCAGGGATCGCGCTAAAATGGCTGTTCATGCCGATGGAAATCAAGTGCAACGGCATCATGCGCTCGGCCAGCATCGCGATAAAAGAACTGCTCTGGTTCTACGCCGAATACATGAAGCAGACTCAAAGGAAGAATTTTGACGCGACCCCGAACAAGATCAAGGTGGTATTCAACGTCAACCTCCTCGTGAACGAGACCGAGCTGATCGAGAACTGTCAAAACTCCAAGGGCGTCAGCGACCTTGAGACCATCGTCGCGAGGCATCCCTGGAATACCAATCCCAAAGAGACGCTCTTAAAACTCAAAACCGAAGTCTTGGAACTCGCCGCTGCAGATTCGAATCAGGATGATCAAAACCAGGACGACAACGGAGGTATATAATATGGCTATCCCGTTAAAATTGCCAGATAAAATAAAGGCGCATTGCAGTTTGTGTTCATGGGAAGGCGAATTATTTTCATTGGAATTATATATAGCGTGATTGAAGATGGAATGATGGGAAACGCGTGGAATCAAAGCACAAGCGAAAAAATAAAACTTATTGAAAAGACATGACACCCCGCAAACGACTTAAACAAACCCTCGACATTGGGACAAAGAAAGCCCTTGCGCTCGAGCAGAAGCAGATCAACGCCCTTGTGTCGGTTTATAAGAAGTCGCTGGCCGATGTCGAAAAGAAACTCAAAGCCTTATACGACGGGATAGGAAACATCGACGCGGTTACAAAACGGCGCCGCATCCAAGAATTCAAGTCGTTCAAAAATCAAGTGGCGAAGGCACTGAACGAACTGACCGGCGAAGTCATCAAGCTCGAACGTCTTTCAATCGCCAAGCAATTCGTGACCGCGCACGAGATGACGGCGTGGTCCATCGAAACTTCGTTAAACGCAGACCTTGGATTTAAATCGTTAAACAAGCGCGTCGTCGAGCAGGCCGTTCGAAACGACTTCGCAAAAGTCTCTTGGTTGAAATCTCAAAAGGCCGCGCAGTCTCAATCGCTGTTCAACCTTCGAACCACATTGGCCGACAAGTTTGCCAACGGCATGACATACAAGGCCGCGACAAAGCAACTCCAATCGATCATCGACGGCCCGGCGTATGAGGCTATGCGGATTCTCCGGACGGAGGGACACCGCGTCACCGAAGAGGCCAGGGACAACGTCATCACGTCAACAATCGAAGCGGCTGGGGATTTGGGTTTCGAGGCCGAGAAGCAATGGTTCGCGGTTATGGACCAACGAACGCGCGAGACACATCGCAAAATGAACGGCAAAGTCGCGGACAAGAAAGGGCTGTTTCATTTCCCGGCTGGGAATGGCCACGGCCCGCTGAAGGTTCCTGGGCCTGGGCGGACAGGGGAAGCGTCCGAGGACATAAATTGTTTTCCCGGAGAAACATTTGTCGTTTCCCCTCACCGGATAGAGGGGACGACGAAGCGATATTATGTAGGGGATGTAATAACCTTACGGCTTGCCTCTGGTATACAACTCACCGGAACCCCGAATCACCCAGTATTGACCTCTTTGGGATGGATCGGCTTCAACCAAATCAAAAATGAAACGGATGTATTGTGCGGCATCCCTCGAAAGGAAATGGGACTTCGTAACCCAAACATAAATGACCGCCCAATCACTATCGCAAAGATGTTTAATCTTTCGCGTGTCATTGGCACGAGAAAAAGGGTTCGCCTTATTGATAAGCAATTCCACGGCGATGGGGGGGATGGCAATGTCGATATTATATCTATCGACGGCATATTGAAGGACAGGATCAAAACCAAGTTCGATGAGCCATTCGGAAAGCATGACTTCGCCCCGACCTATTTTAGAAAGGTTCGATTGTTTTGTCAGCGCCTCAAGGTGCATTTCGGCTTCCGATCTTTTCCTCCCGCGAGTAGCGGCATGAGCCTTTTCTGTAAGATGGAATATTTCATCAGGTGTCGCTTGCCTCATCCTTTCGAACATCGCCTCGCTTCTATTTCTCGGAACGACACCGCGAGACAGGAGTCGCCATCTTATCGCATTTCTTGCGATTCCAAAATATACAGAAAGGAACTTCTCGGATTTACCGGAGAGATATTTCTCGACAAGGTCGTCGATGTCAATGTCCGTTCTTTTCGCGGTCATGTCTATAACCTCCAAACTGAAAAAGGATATTATCTGGCCTCAGATAATATACGAACATGCAATGGCAAAATCAAGCAAGTGTTCGTCCACAATTGTCGATGCACGGTGATCATGCACTTGGTCAGCATTCCTCACGGTGCCAAGAACGCCACGAGCGAACCGTTCGGAGTTTGGAGAAATCGAAAGGGGATAAAGTAAAATGTTTAGAAGCCCAGATCGGAAGAAGGCTGTCCCGATATTCCGAGGTATTGTTTATTTTTATTCGGATCGAGAGAAATATTTTGAAACATTGGAATATTTTAATTATACAGGCCAAGATGAAGGACAACCAGCGACCTGTCATAAAATAACCGAAAAAGGCTATGCACCAATATTTATGTTTGGGGTATTTAATAGATCAATCTTGTCGGCGGTACATGAATCACACCACATCGCAAAAGACATACTTGACACTGTAGGCATTGACGACGAAGAATGTTTAACCTATTTACAAGAATGGGTTTTAAAAGAATTTGGATTTCTCAAGAGAGAAAATTCTTTTAAATTTGCAATGGGCAAGGTGAAGAAAAAAACCAACGGAGCATAAAGTGACATCCGACATCATTTCCGGACTCGATGTTTCCATGGTGATCCGATGCTTAATCCAACGCGGGGAAATAAACGAGCATTCTGCGCGGAATCATTTCATCAAGAAAGAATATAAAGAGATGATTGAAACGTCGTCACCGACAGAGGCGAAGCGGTTTCTCGCGGATAAATACGGTTTGTGTTATTCGTCGATTGAGTATATCGTTTACAAATCAAAATCATAAATTTGGAATTGCGGTTATGATTTTTTCAGCTAACTCCGTAAATTCCCTCCAAAAATAATGTCCGTTTGATCCATCGCTACATGTTCCGTCGATTTGTGGTACGTCTCCTGGTTCCAACATATCGGGATCATATCCACGATCATGGCAAATAATCCGTGCTACCAATTCGACATGGAATTCTTTGGTTGACATTTCATTCCCCTTTCAGTCTTTTCACTTGCGCGATTAAAAGCGGCTCCGCCTGGTCTTTAACCAGGAACAACTATCAGCTGTTGAATGCTCTTCAGGTGCGCACCCTCACATTCCGGCGCTTTTAAATTTAATCAATCCCCCATTAAAAATCAAACCTAAACTTTTTCGGTTTTTCTTGACCTCCACCTATAGTATTTTTCCGATAACCAATACGCGCTCTGGTATCTCCTGCGACAAGGAGAGACTTCCTACGCGGTCGAACCCGCGACACCAAACGAAGGAATGAAAGGGGTAAAGTCATGAAGATGTTTCAACAGGCATTCGGAGCGGAACTCGCAAAAGTGATCTGGGAGAAGCTCGATGCGGACACTCAGAAAAAGATCAACGAAGCCCTCGGCGAAAAAATCCTCATCGTTGACGACGGCCAGTTGATTCCCAAACACCGGTTCGATGAGGTGAATGGTAAACTGAAAGAAGCAACCGAGCGAGAAGTCGAGGCGAAGAAGCTGGTCGAATCCCAGCAAAAGCAGTTCGACGAACTCAAGAAAGCCGCCGCCGGAAACGAGGCGCTCCAGAAACAGATCGAGGACATGAAGGTCGCACAGGCAAACCAGCAAAAGGAATATGACGAGCGCGTCAAGAGTATGACCATCGACACGCAGGTCAAAGAGGCACTCGGAAAAGTGACAAAGTATGCCTCTCTCCTCGCCAAGGAAATCGACCGGACGAAACTCGAACTGACATCCGACGGCAAGATCAAGGGCCTCGATGATCAGATCAAAGTCCTCGCCGAAAAGGATGATTTCAAGGAACTTTTCATGACCACGGAATTTTCCGGGAAGACCCCGCTCGGCGGCAATAGTTCGCCAGCCGCGTCGGAAGCCCAAAAGAAATACGAACAGGCTTGCAAGGACTTCGGGCCTGCGAGTCAAGAGGCCATCGCCGCGAAGCTGGAAAGGGACCAGACGAAACCAAAATAACAAGGAGTCATTCCGATGAGTGTATCAGGGCAAGGCACAATCTGGAATCTCCCCGGCTACACGGGAGAACTGCTCAGCGTCGCCTCGGAGAAAACCCCGCTTCTCACCATGATGGGCGGGTTGTCCAACGGTGGAAAACTCACCAACAACTTCGAATTCCCCCTCAACGCGAACTTCACGCCTGAATCCGCGTCGCAACCGGCGATCACCGAAACCGATTCGCTTAAAGCCCCGACCGCGGTCGAGACCGCCATCGCCCAGGAAAAGAACGTGACGCAGATTTTCCACGAGGCGATCAATGTCAGTTATGCGGCTCAGTCCAACGCCGGACGGCTGTCGGGGATCAACTCCGCCGGAGCCGTGAATTCCGTGACCGATCAGGTCGCCTTCCAGATCCAGCGCAAGCTCGTCTTGATGGCGAAGAAGTTCGAGTATTGCCTGCTTCGTGGTTCGTATCAGATCGCCACGGATGCGGATACCGCAAACAAGATGCGCGGGGTCAACGAAGCGGCCAGCGACGCATCCAATACCGTGGACGCCGATGGTGCCGCGCTGGACAAGGCCCTCATCGACGCTCTGCTGTTGCTCATGGACGGCAACAACGCCGACTTCATGAACATGTTTTTCGTCGTGAACCTCGTCCAGAAGCAGAAGCTTTCCAAGGTGTTTGGCTACGCTCCGACCGACCGCAACGTCGGCGGCGTGAACATCAAGCAGTTGGAAACCGACATCGGGAACATCGGCGTGCTTCTCCACCCGATGCAGTCCACGTCCGTCGTCACGCTCCTGGACATGGCGCACCTCGCCCCGGTCTGGCAGCCGACTCCCGGCAAGGGGAATTTCTTTTATGAGGCTCTTGCCAAGACCGGAGCCAGTGAGAACGGCCAGCTCTTCGGACAGGCCTCAGTAAGCTACGGAGCCGGTCGGTTCCACGGAACCATCACCGACCTGGCCACGAGCTAAGGAGGCCGATCATGAAAGATTACGGCACTCTTGTCGGAATCCAGCCTGAACTGCGGGAAGTGCTGGGCGAACTCGCATCGGCGGGACCGCTCCCCGCGATCCGCGGAACGTGGTATTTCGTCGATCCATACAAAGGCAGCGATGCGAATGGCGGAGAGTCGGTTGCGACTGCGGTCAAGACCCTCCAAGCCGCTTACGATCTCTGCATCGACGGAGTCGGAGACGGTATCTGCGTCTTGTCTCGGAGCCTATTGACTACCTCTTATTCGGCGGCTCTCGCGGCTCCGCTGACATGGTCGAAGTGGGGCATCACCGTCTTCGGCATCGCGGCGGGTGGATACAACTCTCGCGCTCGTATCAAAAGCCATGCCGCGTTGACTTCGGCTGTCGCGGTTGCAATGGACACCACTGCACAGACGATCACCAGGGCTGCAGGTTCGTTCATCACCGACGGTTGGGAAGTCGGGATGACTGGCGTCTTCGACACCTCCGGAACCAACTCCAATGTGACGTTCACGGTGTCCGCCGTATCTGCCCTGGTCATTACCGGGACCGTCGGCACGGATGCAATTCAGACCGAAACCAGCACGTCGCATACCCTGTGCGGTTACTTCCCGGCACTGATCACCGTGAGCGGGAGCAACAACAAGTTTTACAACCTCTACTTCATCAACGAGGCGAGCCACGTTTTGAACGTCGGTGTCGTGGCGGTGTCCGGGAACCGGAACGTTTTCGGGAACTGTCACTTCAACGCATCGGGGACGCTCCAGTCGGCGGCGGCTGGTCAGTACGACATGCGGATCTCGTCTTCCGAGTGTCAGTTCGTCCGGTGCTGGTTCGGAAACAACAACACGCTTCGGAGCGGGGCCGCGAACGGGAACATCAACCTCGGACTGTCCACGACTCAGATCGGCCAGAACTACTTCGAGGATTGCTACATCCTGTCCACGAGTGCGACTGATACGCACGGCGCCATTAAGGTTATCGACGCCGCTACGCTCGGCGGCTGGGTCGTGTTCAAACGATGCACGGTTATGAACTGGGCATCCGGGGCAATCACAGCCCTCGCTACTGCGATCATCGGCGCGACCCCGAACAATGCAGGCATCCTCTTGCAGGACTGCGGCATGGTCGGGTATGCGGCCTGGGGCGCGAACAACGACAAATGGGCGACCACGAATGCTGCTGGGGCGGCTGGGACCGGCGGCATTGCAGGAGTCATCGCTTAACAAGGCCAACTCCTCCATCCCCTCGGCGTCCCTGAAAAGATGCAGGGGGGATGGGGTTGGAAAATGGAGGGTTCAATGAGTTTCGATTTCAAACTACGTGGCGGCCTCTGGGATAAAGAACAACGCCGCATGCTGGCGGTCGGTGATTCATCCGGCGTTTTCAAAACCGACGACATCGAATTGGCTCGAAGGTTCAAGGCACGTGGGATCGAGCAGATCGGCGGGGACGAAGTTTCGGAAGTCAAGGCCGATCCCGAAGACCTGCAACCCGTTCAGAAAGTAGCCGAACCGGTTATCGTGAAAACCGAAAAGCCGGAGAAGCCCGCGAGCGGAAAGAAAGGCGGGGCCAAGTGAAGCGCGTCATCTTCGCCCTGTTGATCGGTGCGGCCTCGGTTTGGGGTCAGACCGAGGTTGTGGACGTTCCGGTGAGGCCAGCGCTCGATACGCTCTACCAGCGCGTCTATGCGACGCGAGACTTTTGGTTCAATAAATCGAACCTGGACACCGCTTCCAGTAAGCTCGCGGGAAAGGTTGATGCGTTTATTCGGGCGAATACCAAACTGTCTGGCTCTACTGATAGTCTCGTCATCGATGCTTTCGGACTCATACGAAGATTCATCAGCGGGGGTTCAGCGTTCGAAACCGTGGCCGCCGTTGACAGTCACCGAGTCGCGGTCATATCTTTGACCTCGACTGCAAGTTGGACGACGTTCTCCATCGACACTGCGTGGGCAGCGTTCCCATCTTACGATGGGGTCAGGTTGTCCTTAAAAAAGAATGGTACGGATGTTGATTCAATCAGGGTGTATTCTTCAATCCGGATTTCTCCGATTGCCATCGGTCAGAAAATCAAATCAGGGTCACTGCTTGCATATACCGCATGGGACAGCGCGATCGTGGCTTGCGCCCGGAGCCAGACGAATAAAGATTCAATCGCCCTCATGTGGGGCAGGGATGATGCGGCGGCGGACTCGGCGGCCGTCGCCGCTCTCATCGCTCGGACATTGACCGATACGACTGACACGCTCCGCGCCGTCCTCAATAGAGCTATTGGGGACATCACGGGGTATGTCACGTCTGACACAACCGACACGCTCCGGGCTTGGATCAACAGAATGACACTGGATATCTTGGGAAAAGCGTCTACGGATACAACAGATACGCTTCGAGCTTGGATTAATCGACAAACGCTCGACATTTTAGACCGAGCGACTACCGACACAACGGACACGCTCCGTGCACACTTAAACCTGCTCACAAAGGCACTTGCAGATTCGGCGGACAGTTTGAACAATCGGATCGAAGCTGTCATCCTTGGCTCCGGCTTTGCTACCACCGACACGACCGACACTCTGAGGGCATGGGTAAACCGCATGACTGCGGATATCCTCGGAAAAGCATCGACTGATACGACGGACACTTTGAGGGCTTGGATAAACAGACAGGCGAGCGACATTCTTTCTCGATCAACCACCGATACTACCGACACACTGAGGGCTTGGATAAACCGACAGGCCCTTGACTTGACTTTGAGGGCCACAACCGATACAACGGACACACTTAGAGCCTGGATAGACCGGATGACCGCCGACATTTTAGACCGAGCGACTACCGACACAACGGACACCTTGCGTGCATGGATTGACAGGATTTATGCATACAAGAACACCTGCTTTCTCGAAGGATGGGTTTCGGTAGCGTCTGACACGATCACGCTTGGGGCGATCCCGGCCAATGCTTCGGTTATTTCCATTGAGGCGTGGACTTCACAGGTCTTCAATGCGGACGGGACGAATCAGATCACCGTCGGTTACGATGGAGCGCCGACGGCATACGCGACGGCCGTTGATGTATCTACGAGCGGGATCGAAACCGTGCCGCTCGGCTCCACAGCGAAGACCGTTGACGCGACGGGACGAACGGCGAAAGCTTATTACTCTACGAGCGATGCAACGAACCTCACGACCGGCAAATGCCACGTCGTATTGACGTGGGTGCAGTGTACCGCGAGTCCTTAATATATGTCAGCCATAAACAAGACATACGTCAAGACGATTCTCCAGATCGCGTCCGCCGATACGTCACGGGACACGTTGATCGAGACGCTCATCCCGACCGTCATCGGAAACCTATTCGCGGACCTGCATCGGGACTTCAAGGATTTGCTCGTCTATCATTCCACGTCTACCGTGTCCTTTACCGCCGCGCCGAGTCCGAAGATCGATGACGCAGAGGGTGACTTCGAAGGGGATGGGTTTCTTGCTGGCATGGAAGTCTGGATCGAGGGCAGTCAACTCAATGACGGATACCGGGTCATTTCGTCCGTGGCCGAGACGCAGATCACGCTTACCGCCGTAGGGCTTGAGACCGTCGAACCGGTTGGCTATGCCGTGACGATCACGAAGATCGCCATCCCCTTTGACCTCAAGCCTTGGATCGCGCGGATGATCGGCGTTGAGATCGATAAGACGCAAATGGCCGGGATCAAGAGCAAGAGCCTTTCGGACATGTCTGTTACGTTCGCCGATACTTCATACCCTCCCGCCATGGTCAAGGCGTTGAATTCTTACCGGAAATTATCATGGCCCTGATCGACCTATTCCTCGACACGTCCTTCACCTACCGGGACCGCGACGAAGCTTATAGCGGCGGGATTTCCGTCCCGTCTTTCCCAGCGACCGCCGACGCTTCCTTCACCGGACACCAGCGCACACTTTCGAACGATGAACGATTTCAGAATGAACGAGATGCGACGGCCAAGCAGGTCAGGGTTTACGTCCCGGCCTATTTGTCCGCGACGATCAAGGTAGACGGGCAGATCAAGAACGAATCCACGAGTGAGACGTTCATCGTCCACGCCGTTGAAGATCCGCACGGTCAAGGCGAAGTCATAGTGGCTGATTGTTCCTTGGAAGTGGCATGAAGTCAACTGTTGATCCTATCCTCATCCAGAACCGAAGACAGAGAGGAAAACATGCTCAATATAGGTGAAGGAATTGCGGCATTTGGCGGGTTCGTTGGCGTGGCCGCCGTGTGGGTTCAAGTGTCAAAAACAAGGGTAAATTCCAAATATGTCGAATATCCGGAATACACGGAATGCGTCAAACGTCTTGACAATACGATGTCAGGACTTTCAAGCCAGATCAATGAAGTCCGGAACGACGTGAAGACGCTACTGAAGAGACCATGAAAGACACATGGAACACCGCCGGGGCGGAAAGCAAGATCAGGGAAAACACGATCAAGCGATTGATGATCGTGGGGCAGTTCCTCGAAGATCAGGTCGGGATCAACATCCGCAGGCAGGGCCTCGTCGATTCAGCCGACCTGTTGAATAGTCGGTATCACGCGCTGTCGGGATCGGATACAGTGCAGATCGGTGTAAACGTTCCGTATGCGGCGATCCACGAGTTCGGCGGAGAAATCAAACAGACCGTAACCGAGAAACAAAAACGTTTCTTTTTCGCGAGGGCATACGGTGAGCAGAAAAACCACAACCGCGCGCAGCGCAAAGCCAAAAAGGGGTAACCGGAAAAAAGTTAAGCTGACCGGCGAGTCCCCCAAAGCAAACAAGTGGCTTGCCATGGCGCTGTCGAAAGAGCTGACAATACACATACCAGCTCGCCCTTATCTGAGGCCCGCGAGGGACGAGAACATCGATCAGGTAAGGAAAATCTTAGGGATCAAGTAAATGGACGAAGAAGTAAAAAACGAGATCATCCGCGTCGCCTTGACCATCACCGGTCTTTTGTCGTCCAATTTGTTTTTCGGCAAAGCCAAGCCCAACGCTCATCATCCTTACGTCGTCATGTCGGAAGTGTCGGCCCCGATCTCTTGGGATTCCGTCTACCGTTTCGAATCAACCAATTTCCAATTTGCCACATACGCCAAAGACGCCACATATTCGGCGGCGGCGGCGCTCGACGCGCTCATCAAGGCCAAGTTCGACTTTGCCACAGTCGCGACGTTTTCGGGTTTCACCACGTGGTCACTCGTGAAGTGCATGCCCGTGCGAGTGATGCGGAGGCCGCAGGACGAAGAGACCTGGCAGATTATCCGCGAGTATCAGATCGAAGTTCAAAAAAGCAGGTGAAAATCAAGGAGGGCATTATGATACGTTTTATATCAACACCCAATAACGTCGTTTTTAAATATGAAAACGGTATCCAATCGGAAATTAAATTTGATCCGTGTGGATATTTTGTAACCGACGATAAATACCAAGCGAATTGGTTGTCAAGCCTTGGCTACGCAAGCGAAGAAATAATCGAATCCAAATCAACGGCTATAACCGGGAATGTAGAATCTGAATCTCAATTGGAATCTGTCAAAAAAACAAGAACACAGAAAGAGAGGTAACAAATGGCAAGCACTGTCACAATTTCCGGAGCAAGCGGAACCATGACCCTTGGCGGTTCGCCCTATCCAATCACCGCCTGGACAGTCAATAGGAAAGCGGAAACGCGGGAGGTCACGGATTCCAATTCGTCCACAGTGTCAGAGTTTATCCCCGAAGGACATTCGTCTTGGGACGGAACGATGGAGGGATGGGTTCAGGACGGTACAGCCTGTCTGACAGTAGGCGCTGCGGCAGCGGCTCTCGTCTTGACGGCGGTAACTGGGACATACTGGACGGGAAACGCAATCATAACCGGAGCCTCGATTGTTTTGCAGGTCAAGGGTTCGGATGCTGTTAAAGTGTCCTATACGTTCCAGGGCACGGGTGCGCTTGTTGAAACGAATGCGTAGAGGTGAATCATGGCCTCCACGACAGTATTTTCAGGCGCGACGGGGTTTGCTCTTTACGGCACAGCCACGAACATCACCGGGGCCACTGGAACCACGACCATCACGGTGACGGCTTCGGGTCATGGACTGGCCGTAAAAGATGCGGTCAAAATTTCAGCCGTTGAGGGGATGACTGATCTTAACGGAACCCATATCGTCACGGCAAGCTCTACGACATTCGCGGTTGTTCTTGGATCAGCCACGAGCCAAACCTATACGACGGGCGGCTCGGTTCAACGGTGCATTGCAATCATAGGATGGACGATCAACAAAAAAGGCGATACCCGCGAGGTCACGGATTCAAACAGTGGTGCGTTCTCGGAGTTTATCAATGAAGGCCACACGTCATTTGATGGAACTTTCGAAGGATTCCTGGGTGACGGATCGCTGCGTCCGACTATCGGATCTTCGACAACGTTGGTTCTTTATCTCAATGGGACGGATTATTTTTCCGGTACGGTTAAGATCACCGGAGAAACTGATGCGCTATCCGTTAAAGGCACGGACGCGGTAAAGGTTTCTTACACCTTCCAAGGCACGGGGACACTTACCGAATCCAATTCTTAGAGGGGTTAACGGGATGGATGGAATCAAAGAAATCGGCAGGAAAAGCAAACTCATTGAAATCAGGGGTTGCAAGGTCCGGCTTTACCAGCGTCCGGCGCGGGAAGTTCTGGACCTTATCGAACTGCAATCCGGACTCGAAAAGCAGGACGCGACAGCCGGAGTCGTGGTAATGAGCATGGCAATCGCGCAGAGCCTTTCCTGGAATCCTTTTTGGAAATCAATTCCCTTCCGGATCAAGATCGGGATGTCGGCGAAAAAGCTGGCCTCGAAGCTCACGTTTAGTGAATTCGCGGAACTTCGCCGGGCATTGGCTGAGGTCGAGGGGGATGCAACTGATGAGAGCACAGACGAAAAAAAACAGACGGCGGCGACGGTAAGCTGATCGGGCGCCGGACCGCCGCCGCGTTCATATCCAACGTCTTCCGGATCGCATTCGAGGACGTGGAGGAACTTCCGATCAAGATGTATAGGGTTCTACGGTTTCAGGCTTTCAATGTGATTTGTGCATCGGCGGGCGGTTCGCCGGAACTCATGGACGACGAAGAGAAAAACGAGCAAGCACGGTTTGAATTGATGGCGCTGAAGAGGGCAGGACGATGGCCGAAGATTTAGGGAAACTTTATTTCGAAGTCCGGGCGGACATGGCGAAAGTCAAGTCCGACCTTGAGGCTATCAAGTCCGAGGCCAAGAAAACCGCCAATCAGACCGGCGAGACATTCCGTAAGGCCAAGTTGGATTTTGACAACAACCTCGCCAAGAAAAAGATTTCCGAACTCCGCGACCTGTTGAAGAAATACCAAGGCGAGATGCAGCGCAAGATCGAGATGAATGTCTCTGGTCGAAGCCTCGACGTAACCCGCCAAAAACTATCGTCCGTTCAATCCGCGCTTTCGGGAGTTGGCGGAGAAGCCAAGGGGCTTTCTGGGAAACTTCTTGAAATGGGTTCCCGGTTTACCGGTCTCGATGTTTCCATGCTCAAGACCGTGGGGACGTGGGGTCTCGTTGGGACAATCATTTACAAGACAATCGGGATAATGAGGGATTCCGCCAAAGCATCTCTCGAATATCAGGATAGTATTTACGATCAATCCAGAGCATTGGGATTTTCAATAGAAAAATCGCAAGCCTTTGACTATATGATGAAAAAGGAAGGGAAAACATTTGAAAGTATTCGAATGTCTCTTTCTGTTTTAACGGGCAAGCTTGGTGAAGCGCAGGATGAAACCAGTGATTCAGCTGAATTATTTAAAAGACTTGGCGTAAGCGTAACCGATGTAAATGGAGAAATCAGAGACGGAGAATCAGCGTTTGAAGATGTTATTCGGGCGTTAAGCCAAGAAGAAAATGCAACCAAGCGGGCCACAATTCAAAAGAAACTTTTCGGGCGGTCTTGGTATGAAATAGCTAAATTAGTTGATGGTGGAAGTGCGGCCATAGAAAATGCAGAAAATGAGGTGAGGGCGTTCGGCGCAACCGTAAACCCAGAACAATTAAACTCATACAAAGAATCAACCGCAAGGCTATCAATCGCCTTCACCGGTTTAAAGCAGACCGTTGGAGCCGTGGCAATCGGCCCGATGATCTGGTTAAACAATGCCTTTGCCGATACAGTATCATGGACTCGAAAAGCATTAAACAATCTTGACGAGTTTGTCGCGGCGGTTGATTCAATTGGAAACAAACTCCCCTGGGCAAAAAAATCATCTGTCCCGGAACCGGTAAAAACTATTTACGACATAGCAAAAGAACGCGCCGCAATCGGTCAAGATGTTCCAATCCCAGGATTTGCAAGTCAAGATACATTGAAAGCAGCCAAGGCAGAAGTCGATGCCCAATTTGAAGCCCACAAGAAGATGATCGAGTCAAAAAAACAATACTATTCCATCGTTACGGAAACGAGCAAGGAACGGCTTGAATTCGAATTGAGATTGATTGACGAAGAAGCCATGGAACTGAGAAAAAACGCTGGGGCGGAAATAGACATTGAGAAATTTAAAACAGAAAAAACAATAGAACTTTACAAAAAATTGGCAGAAGAAAAAGCGAAAACTATTTCCGTTTTAACTGGGAATGTAAGAGGCGGATCAAAAAAAGGAGAACCAGTCGGAAGTTTAACCGAAGGGCAAAGCCAAGGCTGGGCAGCGGATACCGGAAACTTCCCGCCTATGGGCGCAGAGATGGATACCTTCGTCGTGGGTGATATTTCCACTTGGCGTGACGTTGGACTAGCTTCGATGGATTCCTTTTCGGCTGGCTTGGAAGAGGTCTATTCCAAGTGGGCGTTGTTCAGTCAAGAAACGATAGCCAACACAGGCAACGATGCTGCGCGCGGATTCATGGCGATGGCAAATGCTTTTGAACAGGCAGTCCTCCAAATGATTTCCCGTTGGTTGGCTTTCAAGGCGATTCAGGCCGGGTTAAATTTAATACCAGGTATAGGACCTGGATTGAGTGCCGGATTCACGGCCATTGCTTCGCCGGGCGGCGCAGAAGGCGGGACGTTTGTGGGCGCGCGCGGGGGCGTTCAAAAAGTAGCGGCCTTTGCTGACGGAGGATCGTTCATGGTTCCACCTGGTTTTAATAACGATTCTTTCCCGATGATGGTGCAATCCGGGGAACGGGTAAACGTAACCCCGGCGGGCCGGGCCGGGGACGAATCGAAGTTACTGTCTCAAATCCTCAGCGCTACCAAGGCGCAGACCATGACCATCGCTCAGGTCAATTCACGTGTGAACCGATTGGAAGTTTCTGCCGGGTCGATGAGCGGGCGCGACATCCAGCTTGTTGTAGAGAAAGAACAACGTATTTCAAATCGGTTACGATAATGTCAAACCCCTATACAACGAGAATATTGTCCGATATTGAATATTTGTCGGATGGTTCGACACTTCAATTCGCAATTGAATTCACGACAGCGATCGAAGGGACATCATCAATAATCAATTTTAGCGATCATGGAATAGAAATCATTGATCATGGCAAAGTATCATGGGATTATGACTACGAAGAAAGACTTTTAACGCCTTGTTCAACTAAATTGAAACTTGCCGACACAGAAGGATATTTATATAATTTAATATTTTCAACAACTACGATTGGAGCAGCAACAGAAAAGAGATTTAAAGTTGAAATACTATTAAATGGTGGTTATCAATTTTCTGGTTATACCCTTGAGGATGATGTTATTTACAGAACATCAGAAAAAACGATTGAATTTTCAGCATCTCCAAGATCGGATATATTGAACAATGCAGGAATTTACAATAATTTGGGTTTCCCTCTTGATCCCATAGGGTACGGTTCGGCTGGACTAAATAACTATAGATCGGTATTGGAAATCATTAATGATGCCTTTGTATTGATAAACCCATCTATTGTTGGTACGATAAATCACGATTGGTTATTTAAAGATTCAGATGGCACTGAAAACATAACAATTGATAGCTTGTTTATAAAACCCTCTCAGTTTTACGATCATCCGACTTGGAAAGCTGGAAGCGTTGGCGATATCCTGAAAACAATCGCGATAGGGTTTCATGCGAAAATCGGCGTAATATCGGAGAGGCGTTATTTCTTTGAAAAACTCGGCTATTATTCTACCTCAAACACCCAGCCCTTACTCGCATTGGAGCACGAAATATCATTAAAGTATTCTATTATAAAATATCTTAATTTGTCTTGCAATATTCCTGATTATGGAACTTACATTTTAGAAATGCCAAACTCGTCTTATTATACAACTATGGAAACAGCAAGGGTTTATTATGATGTCCCATTCATAGGGATACAGGGAGCAGGATGGAATGGAAATCTATTAACACATGTTGCACCGATAAGATTCTGTTGGGGTGCGTATGATCCAAACGTTTGGAGAGATGGAAATCCATTCCCAGATATTTTTCCACTTGGCGCAGGATATTATAATACGCATTACGCAGCGGGCATGAGTTATTGGTTATATAGAAAAGATCCCAAAAATCAAATAGTTCACAAATTCAAATGTTCGGGAGTAACTTATGAGGTTGACAAAACTTGCCTTTGTGATGGTGCATACTATCAAGTTATTTCTATGATCAAAGACTGGGAAAAAGAAACCACTGATATTGAAACTATTTATTGCGCGGCGGCTACATGAGTATTTTCGGCGCACTTGGTCCAAGGATTTATACTAGTACGGGCGTTTCAATCGACCTGGATCACATGACCATACTCAAAAACGAACCGGAAACAAAATCCTTCGTGACAAAAAACAATCTGACCGGGCTTGATGGACACGTAGATCGAGGCTATCACTGGGTTTATGA
>Ga0172380_10003377_pt1 | contig 22049 bp, 16 predicted proteins | sample Leawe162metaG_FD_119747 | JGI IMG/M metagenome (GOLD analysis project Ga0172380, IMG submission 119747) | Leachate microbial communities from a municipal landfill in Southern Ontario, Canada - Leachate well 162 metaG | ecosystem: Engineered > Solid waste > Landfill > Unclassified | place...
GCAAGGGCAGGACAATATGGTGAGATTAATCGAATGGCCGTAGACGCGCCGTCAGAGGGCTACCCAACCCACTGGAGTTAATGGGTTGAATGCATGTTTCCCAGAGTTTACATGCGTGGTCAAGTTGCAGATTGTAACGGTATCTGCACGGGATTGTTGAACCACCGGCGTACAGGCTGCACCTAAGTTGTCCGTTATGATGATTACGCGGAACGTGGAAACCTCGTATTTCCGCCCCGGAAACTGGGCAGGTGAAACCGTAAGGCACATTGTCGGAAGTGCGAGAGTAAGAGGCTGGAAAAAGCGAATGCCGTCCTGTAATGGGACGGATACGGGTTGCAACATTACTCGGCCCGAAAGGGAGCTGACGTCCTATGCTGGTGCTCCATTACGTGAAGGAAGATCCATTCCGGGAGAATCTTTTTCAAGAGGGAAAGCAATGGACGGCAATCGCAAGATTAGCTGGTGCGCCCTCTGCCTTCGGGCTGAAGACTGCTGGTCAGTAACGTAAAGTCTGTATGTGAAAACAGCGGGCGGGTGGCCCAATAAGGGTTACTTTTGGAGTGCTTGAGCCGGATGAGGGGAAACTTTCAAGTCCGGTTCTGAGGGGGGGCGGGAGCCGCAAGGCTCCCCTCCTACCCGGTGCATCCGCTCTTGACTTGAATTGCATGTACGACTCCAGTGATATCGACCACACTGGGTATTTCCCAGACAGAATCTCGAAGATGAAATATCCACGCGTTTACGTGCTCTCTGTATGTCGCTAGTTCAGAGACCACAGCATGGGGCACCAGACATGCCTTCAAGATCGTAAAATCTTCGTTGAAAACAACGCCAGCAAGAAACGAAAAATGCCCCTCGTTTAAACCGCGTATTGCGCTTAACTGACGTGACTTGCTGTGACGAGTGATTCTTCTTCCTTTGATCTCGTATTTCCGATTTTGCTCGTCATGTGCATCAAATCCTGTCGTGGATTTAGGTGCGAGAGTTAACGTCAATGCTTCACAGATAAGATGTTCGGTGTAGTCTGCAACAGGATTGTTAGAACTCCGTATGACGTTCCTTTCACGCAGAATTTCGAGCACGCTGCAGTAAGCCTGCAACAACTCTGTAGAACTACATGCTTGCAGCATTGTCTTCATGATTTATCCATTCCGTAACTCCTTATAGGTTCAGCTGGCTGCTAACGCAGATGGGTAAGGCTAGCGGGAGATCAGTGCTAATCAGGTAATTTATTGAGTGGGCATTAGCATATTAGCAATTTGTTTTCCTATAGAGGAAATGCGGGACATCCCATATTTCCCCGAAATTCCAACCAGTATATTCACCCGCCACTCACCCCAACTTCAGATCCTACAGCTTTTTCAGCTTTTTATTGCTTCCAGCCAATTCCTTGAAATTCTCACTGGTCACCACCGGCTTTCCTGCCTGTTTCTCAATATCCTTCCGCGTTCTTCCGGCCACTGCCCCGCCATCCTTGGCATCCTTCTTGAGTGGGTCAAATCCCTTGGTATCGCGGTCCCGATGAAGCTTGGCAGTTGTGGCCTCACCAAGCATAGTAAGGATCAGCTCAATGTCGGTCATGTGATCGCGCAGATTCTCCCTGTCCAACCCCTTGACCAGCTTGTAATCTTCCACCTTCAGATCAAAAGCCCCCTGCATGATTTCGTTGGTCAGTATGGCGTACTCAAGGCTGGTGGTGGCTCCCCGGTTCTGCCACTCGTCGGTCAAATCCTGACGGACGGCAATTCCCCGCATCCGTTTGTCAATCCACTCCTTCGGATATCCCTTTTTCTCATAGAGAGCTTGCATCCGCTCCATGGATAGTTCGGGATTTTCTATTTCGTCAAGTCTCTCCTTACCGACCTTTGCCAGCCAGCGTTTGAGCGGTTCAACTTTTGGCGAGGGGATGGACTGAATGATACGGAACATAGTCTCGGTATTAGCACAGTCGGTAAGACGCATCTTCCCATCAGGCGACTTCATTTTCAACTGTCCGATTTTTTCGGACACTTCAACATATCCTTCAATCAACAACTTCTTCTTCAGATCATTCCAGTACTTGCGGGGCCTGTCGCTTCCGGCAAGCACTTCCACAATATCTATTACTGAAAACCACCATTCATCCAAATGGATAATTTTCCGAATATGTTTTCCTTCAAAAACAGCCACACGTATCATTTCATTTGTAGTCATAGCGTGTTTTCTCCAGTGTGAGTATCTCGGGAAATGCGGGAGCACTCCCCGATTATAGTCCACAAATTACTGGACAATTTCGGTACCACTTACTTATCCATTAAAGGATTGCATCTGTTCTTCCGTCTTAACCCAAGAATCTCCCGGCATCAATGGCGCCAGTACCTGCAATATATATCGTGCCGCCGCCCGAAAGTCCCATGACGCCCCGGTGGTAAGCAGTGGGCCAATATCATCAAGAAACCGTTTGTCATTCAGTTTTTCAAAAAGGTTAAGCTCAAACTCAGCTCGTGACACCTGATGTTCTTCATGTTCCAGATAACGCAAGAAACAGGACACAATAGCCTCTGGGCCGACATCAAGTGATTGTGCGGCATACCATAGATCAAACAGATCCCGACCTTTTTTCCGCTGGTAAAGGGCACGCAGTTTGGTGCCGAGTAATTCGTCAATGCTATACGTTGAGATGGTCGCAGTTCCGGTGTGCCAACGGGAGACCATCTAGAATTTGAACGGCTGGTAACCCAATACCGTAAAGTGTTCGCGGGAGTTTATCTCTACTTTCAACCGTAGCGGCAATCCTTCTTCCGACTCCACCCGCCACATTAGCGTTACCCGTCCCTCAGACTGTTTCCGTTTGGGAACACCCAGCCAGGGATTCAGCTTTTCCTGTACCGCGTCCATGACCGGACCGATGGGACCCGGTTTCATCTGCACCAGGTCAATGTCTTCTGAATAACGTGCTGGCGAGAGATGCAGCTTGAACAGGGCCGTCCCGCCGCGAAAAGCAAGACTTTCCGCCAGAAGTGGGTGGCTATAAATATCCACTAAAGCCCGGCAGATAATTAGATCCTGTTCGACCTGTGACAATTGCGGCCAAGGCGCATGGGTTCACCAAGCAGTGATGTAGTCGAGCGGGATCATAATTCCGGTTCAACCTGCTCATTTGGAAACAGCCGCCAGCGCCTATCCTGACGCACACCTTTGTGGGGTTGTGTCGGGGAGAGTCGAACAGGCACTGCATCCTTGCTGATCACATATTCGGCCAATCCTTCAGCCAACTCGGCTTCGCCTATTAACTCCAGCAGATACCCCAGTCGCTGGGACCATGCTACCGGGGATAGCTCAGTGATACTTGCCAACTTCGCGGCATCCATGAACTCAGCCAACTCGCTTAATACGGTTGCGGCATTGTCCAGCCCTCCGGCATGGTGTGGGTATCCGGCTAAATCAAAGGCAGTAACTTCAGGAGTTGAAACCTTCAGGTAACCGCGTGGAGTCTTGAAATCCTGAGTGGGAATTGCCGCAACATTTTTTCGGGAGATGAAATCAACCCGCACGCCACCACAGGTTATTCCAGGCCGAGATCGCTTTACCACAACCTGAAACGCTTGAGGGCGATGGTGCGCAGCACCATGATGTTCCGCTGCGGTGAGCAGTCCCGCGTAGTAAGGTTCTTTCAAGTGAGCCATCAGCGAAGGTATGAACTGGCTGGCAGGCAAACATCCCAGGCTTCTCAGCTCTGGTGGCACAATTACGTAGAAACCCCGGAACGGCATGGCTATATCGCCTTTATGCCGCAAACGGCGCAGAGCCGCACGAGTAGCAATAACGCCTGAACCAAGCGCTTGAGCCGCTTCCACACCGCTGAAACAGTATTTTCCCTGAGTCAGCAGTTCATTGATGTAGTGAGAAATTATCATGAGCTACTAAATATATTAAATGAGCATATAAAGCAACACTTCATGTTGTTATCTTGGCTTATTTTATTTATAGAAGCAAATAGTCACTCGACATTTCTGTTCATTTTCTGTGAGCACATTATTTTCGTGGACAAAGATTAAAGGCGCCGATTTTATCCTCCACAATGCCACGCTGCTGCCGGATTATCGTCTTATTGCCAGTCCGAATGAACGGCTCTTCCGAAACAATTGCCGGCACAGCCGTCATGACAATTTCTTCTTATGACTTCGCTTTCCCCTTAATTACAAAACATACTTTGAAGGCCTTGACATAAATTAGCCATGCAGGTACGTTTTGCGTTAATGAAAACAAAAATGCACATAAAGAAGACTTTCACCCAAAACGATCGCAGACAGGCATTGAAGATTGCCTTGATTTACACCACGGTGGGCCTAACGTGGGTTCTCTCCTCCAACTTTGTTGAAAATCGACTTACAAAGACCATCAAGGCTGTCATGTATTTCGAAACTTTTGAAGACACTATTTTCGTATTTTCATCGGCCATGTTGTTGTATCTGTTGCTTGTCTACCAGTTTCGTCGGAATACAATCGTGGAAGCAAACTTGATTAAAAGTGAAACGCGCCTTTCACTGGCCCTTACCGCTACGCGGATGGGAGTCTGGGAGTGGAATTTACAATCCAATGACGTTTTTTGGTCGCCAGAATGTTACGACATAATTGGGATAAGGGAGTTTAATGAAACCTTCACCGCCTTTTCAGAACTTATCCATCCGGATGACTCTGCATATATTACGGCCACAATGGAAAAAGCACTGGAGCAGCAAGCCAACTTCTCAACCGAATTCCGTATTATACGTCCCGATGGTGAGTTGTGCTGGCTGTCAAACCATGGAGGCGCCACCTATAATGCCGATGGCAAACCGCTGACGATATTCGGCACTGTCCGTGACATTACCAAACAAAAATGCTCTGAAGAAATCCTCAGAAACAGTAAGGAGCAATTTGTAAAGGCGTTCAATCAATGCCCATTTATGATGACTATAAGCACACTCGAAGAAGGTCGCTACATTGAAATCAACGAGCCTTTTCTAAAAACACTGGGCTTGCGCAGAGAAGAAGTCATTGGATTTACCTACCGAGAAACCAATATTTATGTAAATCCAGGGCAAAGAGACCTGTTCGTACAAAATGCACGAAATCTGGGATTTATAAAAGACCACGAAATAAACCTAAGGAAACGAGACGGGAATACCATCATGTGCCTGTTTTCCGCCCAGGTTATCGAACTGCAGCAAAAACTGTTTTTGTTGACTACCATGATTGACGTCACTGACCGCAAAAAGGCCGAGGAGGCTCTTAAAAACAGCGAGGAGCGTTATCGCAGGTTATTTGAAGTTGAGTCCGATCCTGTCTTGATGGTTGATTTGAGAACTGGCCTATTTACTGAAGTGAACACCTCTGCCCGCAAGATGTACGGATATACGAACGAAGAATTCTTGCAACTAAGTCCGATCAACCTTTCTGCGGAGCCTGACAAGACTGAAAAGTTCATTGAGCGTGGCAAGACATCGGTCCCATTACGTTGGCACCTTAAAAAGGATGGTACTGTTTTTCCGGTTGAGATCGCCGGCAGCTATTTCGAATATCAGAATCGCAAAATGCATGTTGCAGTCATTCGTGACATAACCGAGCGCATACGGAACGAAAAACATCTGGTTGAACTAAACCAGAAACTCCGAGCGTTAAGCGAGCATTTACAGACAGTCCAGGAACGGGAACGCATGGCCATGGCCCGCGATATCCATGACGAGATCGGACAGTATTTGACCGTGTTGAAACTTGACCTTGAGTGGATAGAACTCAGGTTGCACACCGATGGCAGCGACCTGTCCGAACGGGTAAACGAGATGCGCGCGAGCATTGACCAGATGACTGTCAGCGTGCAGCAACTTGCCGCCAACCTCCGTCCGCCCCTGCTTGACAGCCTTGGGCTTACAGCCGCTATAGAGTGGCACATTGATGAGTTCAGGAAGCGGAGCGGACTGGAATGCTATGTAATGCTGAATGAGGATATCGACCCCCTTGATCAGCAGGTATCAACGGCAGTCATGCGTATCGTCCAGGAAGGACTTACAAACATCGCCCGTCACGCGCGGGCAACGGAAATCAGTGTTTCATTATGCATAAGAGAAGGAAATCTGATCCTGGAAATATCGGACAACGGCTGTGGCATCGCGCCGGAACAAATTAACTCTTCAAAAGCTTATGGTCTGATGGGAATGCAGGAGCGTGCCAGAAATTGCAACGGAGAACTGACCATCAACGGCAGACCAGACTACGGCACTATTCTGAGCCTGGCGATTCCTATTGATACGGGAGACTAAACGGAATGAAAAGAGTTTTGATCGTAGAAGACCACTCCATTGTCAGCCAGGGAGTTATCAGGCTCCTGCTGGACATTCTGGATCAACCTTTGAAGTTTGAAGAAGCCTCCGATGGCCAACAGGCAATTAAAATGGTCAATTCCTGTGATTACGACTTGGTGCTGCTGGATATATCTTTGCCAGACCAGAACGGGTTGAGCTTACTGAAGTTGATGCTGCAACTAAATCCAAAACTTCCCGTGATCATCTTGAGCACACATCCGGAGGAACATTATGCTGTCCGGTCATTGCGTGCGGGTGCTGCCGGCTATGTTAACAAGGGCAGTGCGGCTTCCGTCCTGAAAGACGCCGTGGAAAAGGCTCTGGTCGGCAAGAGGTATGTAAGCTCGACTCAAGCCGAGCTTCTGGTCGAAGCTATCTCCGACAAAAGCGAAAACAAGCCCTTGCACGAAACATTGTCCGACCGCGAGTATCAGTTAGCTTGTATGATGACGGAAGGAAAGACCCTGACAGAAATAGCCATGAATCTTTCCTTGAGCGTAAAAACCGTCAGCACCTACCGTTCACGCATTCTTGAAAAGTTGCATTTAAGGACAAATGCTGAAATTATACATTATTGCATCCAGAACGGAATCGCCACGTAGGAATTATCCTACATGCTGCCCTCCTTCTCTCCTACACACTAAAGATACTTCCTCTGATTCACATAACCCCTTATTTCATATTTAATTAAACTGTAAATATTTTAGTTTGGATTATCCTGGCAACCCTGAATCAGGTCACACGGGTTCCATATTGATTTGGCTGCTATTAGATGTGTCTTGTCGCTGGGGAAATATCTGAATAAAACACAAAAAAAATCGAGGGGCACATGATAACCGAGCAGATAGTGATGACTTCTGAAGACATAAAGCATCTCAAAACAGTTGTCCGAAACATTTCTTTAGGTGCAGGAATCGGCGAGCCGCAGGTCCATTTGGAAAACGGAGGGCCATTGGGATGCACTGACATGCATGTCCTGACAGTGACATCAGGTAACGTCTCCATATGTGCAAAGATATTGCACCAAGAAGTAAAGAACATCAGCAAAAAACCCTTGACCAAAGATACTCTTTCCAAATTATACGATGTTGTGGCGCGCCTTCGTAAATTGTCTATTCAGTGACAATGCAGGTAAGCCAGATAGCCACTGCTGCTGAAGAACAGACCGCCACCACAAATGAGATCAGCAACAATATTCACCAGATGAGTGAAGTTGTGCAACAGACAGCACGAGGTGCCCAGGATTCGTCAGAAGCTGCCAGTGGGCTTTCTAAGCTGGCCGAAGAGTTGAAAGGAATTGTCGGCAAATTCAGGCTGTAAAGCTCCGTCCGGCTTTGCACTTACTAGCACTTGCTGGCCATGCAACTGTCCTAACAAGCTGCTAAAGGGCGAAGTCGAAACCCAAATTGCAATCATAGAACGGAGACAAGGAGACAGTCAGATGTTCAGCCGATATTTGGTTCAAAGGCGGTTCTCCATCGCCATGGGGATATTGGTTGCCACGGTCCCGCTGATATGTTTGGTGTTGTTTGTCAAATTCAGTTTGATAAACGATCTTGAAAGGACCTCTATTCAGCAGCGGGAAACATTTGCCGTTGCCGCCGCCCAGATTCTCGAAGACCGGTTGAAGGCCGAGATCGCCTTTGGCAACTCCTTTGCCTCCCGTCGCTCCCTGAGAAATGCCATTACAACAAACAACATACCGGAGCTGAGATACCACCTTAACGATCTTATGGCGCAATCCGGTTCGCTGGAAAGGGCCTACATCGCCGCGGCCGACGGCACCATGCTGGCTGCCTACCCTCCGGACAACTCGATCATCGGCAAAGATTTTTCACATAGGGACTGGTACAAGGAAACCACACGCCGCGGACAGCCATATGTATCGGATTTCTTTCTCAGGGCGATAAAACCGCAGCGGTATATCTTCACGATCACCATGCCGATCAAGTCGAATGCAGGAAGCAACGCCGGGATTCTCGTCCTGGAACCCAAAAGCGACTTCATAAAGAAGGCGCTGGAGGTTGCAAAGACCGGCGGAAACGGTTCGGTATATGTCGTCGATAAACACGGTTTTCTTGTATTCCATCAGCAACTGACCGTTGACAAACTCCTGGACTATTCCTCCATACCAGCTGTTTCCAAGGTCATTCATGGCCGTTCCGGTGCGGAGACAAACTTCAACCCGATTATGGGTAAAGAGGCGGTCACGGCCTACCATCCCGTTGCGCAGAGTGGCTGGGGGGTTGTTACCGCACAACCTCTGCAGGAAGTCCTCGGCCCGATCACCCGGGTTGTAACGGGTCTTTACCTGTTTGTCGGCGCCATGCTGTTGCTTGCCGGTTACAACGGTTACAAGTGGGCCAGATTGCTGAGTGATTCACAAAAGACCGCTGAAAAGCTCCGGGAGCGCTCCGCGCAACTGGAAGATGCCAATTGCCGGCTGCAGGAACAGTCCCTGAAACTCGGTGCCCAGGCCGAAGAACTGGAAATGCAATCCGTGGAACTTCAGGCGCAAAACGAGGAGTTGCAGGCCCAGAGTGAAGAGCTGGAGATGCAGACCGAGCAGCTGCAAAGCAGGAACGAGGAGCTGGAAAGCATGAGGGGTATGCTCGCCTTGCACAACGAACAACTCGAACAGAGGGTCGGAGAGAGAACATCTGCCCTTTCAGAGGAGATCGGGCAGCACAGGAAAACCGAAGAGGAGTTGAGGGAAAGCGAGGGGCGCTACCGCTCCCTCATAGAAAACATTCACCTGGGGATTGTCCTGATCGATGACGATTATCGGGTATTGATGGCAAATTCCGCCTTGGGCAAGATATTTGATAAGCCTGGAAGCAATCTGTCCGGCACACTCTGTTTCCAGGAGTTTGAAAAGAGATCCGCCACCTGCCTGTACTGTCCCGGAAAGATAGCAATGCAAACGGGAAAACCGGCTGCCGCGGAGATGGAACTGGTGCGTGACGACGGAAGTCGGATTGCAGTGCGGATACAAGCATTTCCTGTCATTGGGCCGGATGGCAAAGCCACCAGATTTATTGCAATCATACAGGACATCACCGAGCAGAAGCAGGCGGCTGAGGAAAACAAACGGCTGGAGTTGCAACTCCAACAGTCCCAGAAAATGGAAGCGATCGGGACCCTGGCCGGAGGCATCGCGCACGATTTCAACAACATCCTCACCGTGATCATGGGATATGGCCGGCTGTTGACGATCAGCTCAAGTCTGGAAGAACAACAAAGGGAAAACGTGGAGCAGATAATTACTGCCGCGGAGAAGGCAGCCCAGTTGACCCACGGTCTTCTGGCCTTCAGCCGCAAGCAGGTTATGAATCCCAGGCCCACCAACCTCGTCGAAATCGTGCAGCATGTCCAGAAGTTCCTTGCCAGGATCATAGGCGAGGATATCCAGTTGAAGTCGATTACGAATCAGGCCGTTCTCCGGGTCAATGTCGATGGCGGCCAAATTGAGCAGGTCTTGATCAATCTGGCCACCAACGCCCGCGACGCCATGAAAAAAGGTGGGCTCTTGACCATAGAAACGGGGCCACGGATGATTGATGCGTCGATTGCCCGAACGCGTGATTTCGGCGAAACCGGGCATTACGCAGTGATAGCAGTGTCAGACAACGGCATCGGCATGGATGAGAACACTTGCAAAAGGATATTCGAGCCCTTCTTCACCACCAAGGAGTTAGGTAAAGGGACCGGTCTCGGCATGTCCATCGTGTACGGGATCGTCAAGCAGCACAACGGCTTTATCAACGTCTACAGCGAACTCGGCAAAGGGACCACCTTCAGGATCTATCTGCCCCTCATCGAGAGTGGGCAGGAACCTGACGAGGATGTTGTCCCGGAACAGCCGAAAGGTGGAACCGAAACCATCCTGGTGGCCGAGGACGAGAGCGATGTACGGAGCCTTGTGGAGGCCGTACTGACTAAATTTGGCTACCAGGTGATCCTGGCCGTGGATGGGCAGGATGCCATCGACAAATTCGCGGCCAACATTGATAAGGTCAAACTCGTCCTGATGGATGTGATCATGCCGGAAAAGAGCGGCAAGGAGGCCTACGACGAGATCCGCCGTTTGCGGGCCGACGCCAGGGTGCTTTATTCCAGTGGCTATACCAGAGATTTCATTCAAAGCCGGGGCGGGCTTGATGACGATACCGATCTAATCATGAAGCCGGTACAACCCATGGAGCTATTGCGGAAGGTGAGGGAGATGCTGGATAAATAATTTCTGTACGGAATAACCGCTGATATGTCTGTCAGTAGCCAATAAGAAATCTATGTTTCACTTGGTTTTAAGGTTTTGTTGTTTTTGTTTGTTCCACCCAGGGCACAGGTAGATCCGGGATACTTTTCGGCAAATGCCTTATCCGCATAGTTATTTTGAGGGTTCTCCTGTAGCGACTCAAGATCACAGCATATCATACTGTAAAACCGGCTCTGTCACTTAACAAAATATATTAGATCTGGAGGAAATATGAAGATCTGGGGTTCGTCTTATTCTAGGTTTTGGGCTGGTACTGCTGCTGTTGATAATTCTGGGTGCTATGGGCATAAATAGCATGGGGAAAATTAAGCAGGGGCTAGACAGAATTGTTTTGACCAATTACGCTAAAATCAAACTTGCAAATGTTATTAATACAAAAGTAGCAGGTATTATTGAAGATATTGAGCTTATGCTGTCGAAGGATCAGGCCGAAAGGGTTGAGATAAAACAGGAAATAGACAAATTGCGGTTGGAATACAAGGAATTGATGGATGAGCTTGAAAAGCTGGAAACGACCGACAAAGGTAAGGTGCTGATCGTAGCGGCCAAGACTTCACTGGATAATGCAAGAACGGCAAACAACGAAGTGGTCGAGTTAAGCTTGTCCAGCAAGTCAAATGACGCCTTAACCCTGTTCAACAAGGAGGCCTTTCCTCTGGACCTGAAGGTGAAAAGCGCGTTCAAGGACATTATTCAGTACCAGGAAGAACGAATGGAGTTCAGATATGCTGAAGCAAATAAGAGGTACGACAGTTCGCAGATTACATCCTTTATCATTATCGGGATGACGGTGTTGATTAGCATATTGATCTGCATCTTCATTACGCGTACGATTACTTCCCCACTAAGCCAAATGCGGTCAATGATTCAAGATATCGCCCAAGGTGAGGGTGACCTTACCAAGCGTCTTGATGCCAGCTCAAAGGACGAATTGGGCGAAACCTCAAGATGGTTCAATGTCTTCATTGATAGGTTACATGTTATTATTAGCCAAATTGCGAGCACATCGACTCAGGTTGCTTCTGCTTCCAACCAGCTTCACTCAACAGCCGAGCATATTGCCACAGGTGCAGAAGAAGTAGCCGCCCAGGCAGGTACCGTTGCGACTGCAGGTGAAGAGATGTCAGCCACCTCCGGGAACATCGCCCAGAACTGTCAGATGGCCGCCGAAGGTGCCCAACGCGCCTCACAAGCTGCCAGTAATGGGGCTGAAGTAGTTGAAAGGACCGTGACTGTAATGGGACAGATTGCCGAGAGAGTTAAAGAGTCAGCCAGGACGTTGGAAAGCCTGGGAGCCAGAAGCGACCAGATTGGCACCATAATCGGCACGATTGAAGATATTGCCGACCAGACCAATCTTCTGGCCTTGAACGCTGCCATCGAGGCTGCTAGAGCCGGCGAACAGGGGCGTGGATTTGCTGTCGTTGCCGATGAAGTGCGTGCCTTGGCCGAGCGAACCACCCTCGCCACCAAAGAGATTGGCGAAATGATTAAGGCAATTCAACAAGAAACCAAGGGCGCTGTGGCCACTATGGAGCAGGGCGTCCTTCAAGTAGAGACTGGAACGGTTGAAGCGGCTAAATCAGGGCAGGCGCTTCAGGACATCAAGCAGCAGATCAACGATGTAGTCATGCAAGTCAACCAAATAGCTACCGCCGCCGAAGAACAGACCGCCACGACCAGCGAGATATCCAACAACATGATGCAGATCACAGAGGTTGTGCAGCAAACTTCACAAGGAGCACAAGAATCAGCTACGGCGGCAGCACAATTGAATGGTAATGCCGAAGAGTTGCAAAGGTTAGTAATGCAATTCAAGCTCTAAAATATAGTTGCCAGAACTTGACCACGCTATCCACTTTGCTAGCCTGCTCAGGCCTGGCTGGCCTCGAAGACAGCGTCAAATTCACCCTTGATATTGTCGAACGCCTTCAGAATGCACGGGTCAAAGTGATGGGGCATGGTGCGGTTATCGCCGTTGAGGATGATGTCGCAGGCCATGGCATGGTTGAGGGCTGGTTTGTAGACACGGATGTTGCGCAGGGCATCGTATTGGTCAGCCAGCATCACGATCCGCCCGGCCAAGGGGATGTTCTCCCCTTTTAAGCCGCGTGGATAGCCGCTGCCGTCCCAGCGTTCATGATGGGTGGCAGCTATGGTGGCGCCCATCTGGAGCATGCTGTGGGACGAGCCCCGCAGAATCTTTTCCCCAATCGTGGTGTGATGCTTGATGATCTCGAATTCCTCTGCTGTCAAGGTGTCCGGTTTGAGCAGAATAGAATCGGGAATACCGATTTTGCCGATGTCGTGCATCGCGCCGGCCACCGAGATGTTTTCAACAAAATCTCCCGGCATGCCCAGATAATTGGAAAGTCTTTTTGCATACATGCCGATGCGCGCGATGTGCTGCCCAGTGTCTTCATCCCGCAATTCGGCTGCCGCCGTAAGACGTTCGATGATCTCACGGCTCATTTGGGTCAGCTTGTTGAGCGCCTCGTGCAACTCTGCCGTGCGCAGCTCAACGGTATGCTCCAGTTCCCGTTTGTAATTTTTCTCGATCCGGGTCAGGCGTTTGAAATTGATCCCCTTTTCGACAGCATGGATCAGGTAGGGGGGGCGATACGGCTTGATGATAAAATCAAAGGCCCCCTTCTGGATGGCCAGCACAGCGGTGTCAAGGTCGGCGTAGGCGGTCATCAGGAGAACCGGTGTCTCGTTGTCCAGGAAACGTATCTTTTCAAGCAATTCAATGCCTGTCATGCCGGGCATGTTGATGTCAGTCAATACCAGGTCAACCGGTTCGGATGCGAAACGCCTGAGGGCCTCCAGGCCGCTGTTGAAGGGAATGATATTAAATCCATATTCCCGGAGCAGGCTTGCTACGCTGTCCAGGACATAGCGGTCGTCATCGACGATGAATATCGTTCCCTGTTGTTCAGGCGACATCTTCAAGTACCTCCCGGATTTTCATGAGCAGCTCTTTGGGCATGAATGGTTTGGCAATAAAATGCAGGTTCTGGTCGAGAAACCCTTCTTGCTGCATTATATCGGGATTGTAGCCACTGCATAACAGCACGCGGGCATGGGGGTTGATCTTTCTGATCTCCCGGTAAACATCCATCCCCTTCATGCCCGGCATGATGGCGTCGAGCATCACCAGGCTGATTTTGTCACCATGCTCCCGGTATTCCTGTAGAGCCTGGCTGCCGTCTTCAGTTTCTATGACCGTGTAGCCGAATTCTTCCAGCAATTCCTTTGACAGCATGCGCGCTGATTCATCGTCTTCCGCCAAGAGAACCAGTTCGTGTCCGCCACGGTACGGAACGGCATCCTGGCTGTCAGGTTGCTGGATTTCCGTATCAAGAGCCAATGGGAGATAGATCCGGAAAGTGGTGCCGGTACCCGGTGTGCTATTGCAGGTGACATAACCCTTGTGTTTTTTAATTATACCATAGGCAATGGAAAGTCCCAGCCCGGTCCCCTTACCGATCTCTTTTGTGGTAAAGAACGGCTCGAAGATGCGCTTGATGGTTTCTTCTTCCATGCCGCAACCGGTGTCGGAGACGCTCAACAGGGCATAGCTGCCCTCCTCTCCGAACCCATGGGTTGTCACGAAGTTGGAGTCAAGTGTTATCACCTCGGTACTGATGGTGATGGTTCCTCCTTCGGGCATGGCATCGCGGGCATTGGTGGACAGATTCATAAGTGCCTGTTCGAGCTGGATGCTGTCGGCCAGAAGCGGCAAGTCCTGATCGGCAAGGATGGTATTGAGGCGGATATCTTCTCCGATCAGGCGTACCAGGAGTTTTTCCACCCGGCCAATGATTTCGTTCAGATTGACCCTGCTGGGATTGCTGACCTGTTTGCGGCTGAAGGCCAGGAGGCCCTGGGTCAGGCCGGCTCCCCGTTCAGCGGTGGCGAGAATTTGATCGACTGTTGATTTGAGCGGGCTGTCAGCGGTAATCCTGATCTGCATGATGGTGGCATAACCGATGATGGCAGTCAGGATGTTGTTGAAGTCGTGGGCAATGCCGCCCGCCAGCTGGCCGACCGCCTCCATTTTCTGGGAATGCCGCAGTTGGTTCTCCAGCTTTTTGCGGTCGGTTATATCCTCTTTGATGGCGATAAAATTGGTGATGGTGCCGCCTTGGTTGCGGATCGGTGAAATAAGGGCCATTTCCCAGTAATACTCGCCATTTTTCTTGCGATTGTGGAATTCTCCGCGCCACTCGTGGCCGGACAGGATTGTATGCCACATCTCCTGGTACTCCTGCGGGCTGGTGGACCCGGATTTGAGCAGGCGCGGGTTCTGCCCGAGCAATTCCTGGGGCTCATACCCGGTCAATTGCGCGGAATACGGATTGGCATACTCGATATTGCCGTCTGTGTCGGTAATGACTATTGATACCGGGCTCTGCTCCACGGCATGGGAGAGCTTGTGCAGGCTTTCTTCCGCTTTAGTGCGCTCGTCAAGCTCCTTTTGGGCGGCATCATAGAGACGGGCGTTGTCGATGGCCAGGGATGCCAGTTCGGCAAACCTCTGCAATAGCTCTATTTTGCCCTCGTCAAAGATGTTGTCGGAGTCGGTATAGGCCAATCCGATGACCCCTACGATGTCCGTACCCGATTTGAGCGGTATACCCGCCATGGCCTTGAGGCAATCCCGTTGAGGATCGTGAATTCTTCCCGGCCAGTTGCTGTAGTCGTCTACATGAAATGCCTCACGGTGTTCCCAGACATAACCGGCCATCCCCTCACCGCACTCCAAGGGGTGGTGTTCGAAACAGTCAAAGGCGCCGAGTTGCACCTGGATGACCATCTTGGCCTGGCTTTCGTCCAGGAGATAGATATAACCATGTTCGGTGTTCATCAGGGTAGCGGCGTTGGTAATAATGGCCGAAAGCAGGCTGTGGAGTTCCAAGCGGCTGATCAAGCCGAGGGTGGTTTCGTGAAGCGCCCGCAGGTAACCGTTCTGGCGCAACAGAAGCTTGTCCGCAAGCTTGCGCTCCGTGATGTCACGGACCACGGCCATAATGGCAGGGCTGCCGTTGTACTCGGTCAACCGGGCATTGATCTCCACCGGGATGACACCGCCGTCCCGGTGAAGATGAGACGACTCGAAAAAGGCGCACCCCTGGCGCTGAATGATTGCAATGCGGTCTGGTATGCTGGCCGCATATTCGGGGGTATCAATGTTGTCGGCACGCATGGTGAGCAATTCGGCCCTGGTATAGCCAAGGCGCTTGACCGCCTCATCGTTCACCTCGACAATGCGGCCTTGCATGTCCACAATGAATATGGCATCCCCGGCATGGTTGAACAGGGTGTGAAAATTTTCCTCGCTCTCTTTGAGCTGGGAGACAACACTGTAGTGCGTCAAAAAACGCTGCATGATAAAGAAGCTCAGCACCAGGATGGGGATGGCAACCAATGCAAAGGTGGCATTCAACCCATGATTGCCGGCAAAATAAATTTGCACAAGCAACAACAGGGCCGCCACGAGGCATGTCGTGACTGGCGGGAGCAGCGTCAAAGGTGTTTTGAGAGAGGGTTTTGCCATGGTTCTGGGGGATTCCTTTGGCCGCAGCAAGAATGTCGGAACGCATAACTCTAACACGGTTTTGCTACTCATTAAAAGCATTATCGCCGGGATAGCTTTGTAATTGTGACATGGCCGGCGGTTCAATTTCGCTTGTACATCAACGATTCGATAGGCTAATATGGGCGCAGATTTTTTAAAGGCGGGGGCACGTGGATAAGCTCATAATCAAAGGTGGAAAAAGGCTCAAGGGCGAAGTAAGGGTCAGCGGTTCCAAAAACGCAGCGCTCCCCATTTTCGTGTCAACCATTTTGGCGCCGGGGATGAACGAAATCAGCAACGTTCCCTTTTTGCGCGATATCAATACCACCATCAAGGTGCTGGAATCTCTTGGCGCCCAAGTGGAAGGCAATGGCCATGTTGTCAGGATCGACTCAAGCGGCATTTCCAGCTGGGAAGCCACCTACGACCTGGTCAAGACCATGCGTGCTTCGGTGCTGGTGCTGGGGCCGCTACTGGCGCGGTTCGGCAAGGCCCGCGTCTCCCTGCCCGGCGGCTGCGCCATTGGCGCGCGCCCCATCAATCTGCACCTCAAGGGTCTTCAGGCCCTTGGCGCCGAGATAACTCTGGAGCATGGTTATGTGGAGGCCAAGGCCAAACGGCTACAAGGGGCGCGGATCAACTTCGATATCTCAACCGTGGGCGGGACCGAACACCTGATGATGGCGGCCGCTACCGCCAAGGGCGTGACCGTTCTGGAAAATGCCGCCCGTGAGCCCGAAATAGTAGACCTGGCCCAGATACTCATCCGCATGGGTGCCAGAATTGACGGTGCCGGCACCGATACCATCAGGATCGAAGGAGTTTCCTCCCTTTCGCCTGCCAGCTACGAGGTCATGCCCGATCGCATTGAGGCCGGCACATTCATGATCGCGGCTGCCATAACCGGCGGAGATGTGAAGATACACGGCATGAAACCCGAACACCTGGATGCGCTGGTGTTCAAGCTGCAGGATGCCGGCGTCGAGATCACCAGCCGTGATAATGTGGTACGGGTCAAGGCGCCGAAAAAGATCCGCGGTGTCAATATCAAGACCCGACCTTACCCGGGATTCCCTACCGATATGCAGGCCCAGTTCATGGCGCTGATGTGCGTGGCCGATGGGGCCAGCGTCGTTTCCGAGAACATCTTCGAAAACCGTTTCATGCATGTCTCGGAGCTGCTCCGTTTTGGCGCCGATATAACCGTGGAGGGCAATACCGCCACGGTGAAAGGGGTCAAAAAGCTTTCCGGGGCGCCGGTCATGGCCACTGACCTGCGCGCATCCGCCTCGCTGATCCTGGCCGGTCTGGCGGCGGACAATATCACAGAGATCTCCCGCATCTACCACCTGGATCGCGGTTATGAAGCCATAGAGAAAAAATTGGCAGGACTTGGCGCTGATATAGTAAGAGTAAAAGAATGACGAATGCAATTTAACGGGGATGAACGGGATAAACAGGATAAAGTCCGATGAAACCCCGCAAGACTTTTTTGATTTGGTTTATCCCCTTCATCCTGTGCATCCCTGTTAAATAAAAGGTTTTAGAATGAACGACTACATTACCATAGCAATCCCCAAGGGGCGTATCCTGGAAGAATCGGTGGCCCTGTTCGGCAAGATCGGCATCGACTGTCAGGAACTCCTGAGCGACTCGCGCAAGCTGATCTTCGAGAATCCTGTTGAAAAGATGCGCTACATGATTGTCCGCGCCACCGATGTCCCCACCTACGTGGAGTACGGCAGTGCCGATCTCGGCATCGTGGGCAAGGATACCCTTATGGAGCAGGGCAAGGATGTCTACGAACCGCTGGATCTGAAATTCGGCTATTGCCGCATGATGGTGGCGGAGCCGGCCAATCTTGCCCAAAACGACAATCCCGCCAGTTGGTCCCATATCCGCATTGCCACCAAGTACCCCCATGTGGCTGAGAGCTACTTTGCCTCCAAAGGTATCCAGGTGGAGATCATCAAACTGTACGGTTCCATCGAACTGGCGCCCCTGGTCGGGTTGTCGGAGCGCATCGTGGATCTGGTCTCGACCGGTGAGACCTTGCGGCAGAACGGTTTGGTGGAAGTGGAAACCATTGCCGACATTACCACGCGTCTGATTGTCAACCGGGCCAGCCTGAAGACCAAACACAAGCGCATCAGCGAAATCATCCAGGGCCTTGAAAAGATCCTGTAGGTAAGGGAAGGTTATTTTTATGCAGTACCTCGATATCCATGACCAAGATTTCGAACTGAAGTTTGCGACCATCCTTTCCCGCGGCGAGGAGACCGGACGCGAGGTGGAGCAGGTCGTGCTCGATATCATTGCCGACGTGCGCCAGCGGGGTGACCAGGCAGTGCTGGAGTTGACCCGCCGCTTTGATCGGTTGGAAGCTGCTGCGATGGCTGATCTTGAAATAACCTCGGCAGAGATGGATGCGGCTTTTGCCGCGGTTTCCGCTGAAGAGGTTGCTGCCCTGCAACTGGCCTGCGAGCGGGTGGCCCGTTTTCACGAGAAGCAGAAACAGCAGACCTGGATAGCCACCGAAGAAGCCGACATCATGCTGGGACAGAAGGTGACCCCCTTGGCGAGGGTAGGGATCTACGTGCCCGGCGGCAAGGCCAGCTATCCCAGCAGCGTCATCATGAATGCCGTGCCCGCCAGGGTGGCGGGGGTGGGCGAGATCATCATGGTGGCGCCGACACCGGGTGGCGAGATCAATCCCCATGTGCTGGTGGCGGCAAAGCTTGCCGGTGTGGACCGCATCTTCCGCATTGGCGGGGCCCAGGCCGTGGCGGCCCTGGCCTACGGTACGGCGACCATCCCCAGGGTGGACAAGATCACCGGGCCAGGCAACATCTACGTGGCCACTGCCAAAAAGCTGGTCTTCGGCCAGGTGGGGATCGACATGATTGCCGGCCCCAGCGAGATCCTGGTGATCAGCGATGGCAGCGGCCGGCCGGAGCATATCGCGGCTGACCTCCTCTCCCAGGCCGAGCATGACGAATTGGCCTCCTCGATCCTGATCACCACCGACCGCGCCTTTGGCGAACAGGTGGCTGTCGAGGTGGAGCGCCAACTGGCGCAACTTTCCCGCGAGACCATTGCCCGGGCGTCCTGGGACAAGTACGGTGCGATTATTGTTGCCGCAAACCTGGATGAGGTGATCGACTTCTCCAACCGCATCGCGCCTGAGCACCTTGAACTGGCGGTCAGCGATCCGTTCGCCATCCTGCCCAGGATCACCAATGCCGGCGCAATCTTCATGGGACACTGGACCCCGGAGGCTGCCGGCGACTACCTGGCCGGCCCGAATCATACCCTGCCGACCGGTGGCACGGCGCGCTTCTTTTCGCCCCTGTCGGTGGATGACTTTGTCAAAAAATCCTCCATTGTCTACTTCTCAGAAGGTGGCTTGAGGCGGTTGGGGAGCGACATCGTGCGTATCGCCGGGCTGGAAGGGCTGGAGGCGCACGGGAAATCGGTCAGTATGCGGTTGTCGGAGGGGAAACACTAGAGCTTGATGTAAGCGGCATGGATAGGATGACGCAATAAAGCTGAAGGGGCGAAGCAAATTACTTGCTTCGCCCCTTTTTATATGGTTTTCCGGTCAAGAGCGGTGTTGTCCCGCTGCCGGATGAGCTCGCCGATCAATGCGATGCTCGCTTTCAGGTCGATCGGCTTGGAAACATAAGCGTCCATGCCGGCATTGATGCATCGTTGCTCGTCCCCCATTGCGGCGTGGGCAGTCATGGCGACTATGAGCGTATGCTCCCGGCCGTGCGCCTGCTCCTCTTCCCGAATGGCGCGGGTAGCGGTAAAGCCGTCCATGTACGGCATCTGCACGTCCATGAGGATGAGGTCGTACATCCCATTCCGCCACATTTCAACGGCCTTGCGGCCATCTTCCGCTATTTCAAGATCGTAGTTTGACAACTTAAGCATTTCGCCCAGGATATGCCTGATGACATGATCGTCTTCCGCAAGCAGCAGGCGGGATCTTTTAACGGCTGCGGTGTTTTCCGCAATTTCCTCCGCCGGCTGTTGAGGTGCAGGGACCGGTTCCGCCTCCTGCTCTGCTGCCGCTTCTTCGACAGGGATGGTGACGGTGAAGGTGCTTCCCGCACCTACCTTGCTTTCGCAGGTAATGGTTCCCCCCATACGCTCCACGATCTCCTTGCTGATGGCAAGCCCCAGGCCGGTGCCGCCGAAGCGGCGGGTGTCGGATTCGTCCACCTGGCTGAACGGCTTGAAAAGCAACTCAATTTTGTCGGCCGGGATTCCAATGCCGGTATCGGTAACGGAAAATATCAAGTCGATCTTGCCATTGGCAGATGTTTCGCCTCTCTTGACCAGCAGGTCAATCTTTCCCTGTTCGCAGAACTTTACTGCATTGCCGGCCAGGTTTGTGAGAACCTGCCTTAAGCGCAGTTGGTCTCCAACCACGGCCCGCGGGGCATCGCCGTCGATTGAAAAACCGAGCTCCAGCCCTTTTCTCCGGGCCTCGGGGATGAGTATATTTACGACACTGGCCAGGCAGTCATGCAACAGAAACGATTTGACTTCCATGGAGAGCTTGCCGGCCTCTATCTTGGTCAGCTCAAGGATGTCGTTGATGATCCGCAGCAAGGCACCGGCTGAATTGCGGGCCGTGCTGATATTCTCCCGCTGCCCGGCTTCCAGTTGACCGGAGAGGGAGAGGTCGAGCATGCCTAGAACACCGGTCATGGGGGTGCGCAGTTCGTGGCTCATGTTGGCCAGGAATTGGCTCTTGGCCCTGCTGGCGGCCTCGGCCTCCTCCTTGGCGCACCGCAATTCCCCCTCTACCCGCTTGCGCTCCATGGCTATGGCGACCTGGTCGGCCACTGCCTTCATCAAAGAAAGCTCGTCTTCGCTGAATCCGGTTTGGGTGCGGGTGCCGAAGGAAAGGGTGCCCAGCACCTGCCCGTGGGCCATCAGGGGGTGGCAGGCGTAGGCCTGGATGCCGTAGGATTTTACCAGATCCGTTCTCGGATCCGGCGTATTCGGGATGTCCTCGGCCACGATCCTGCACGCGTCCCGGGCCGCGCAGCCGCAGACCGCCACCCCGTAGTCGAGCCACTCGATTCGCTGCCTCTCTTCCTCGGGAATGCCGGCACAGGCATTCAGGTGCAGGCGTCCATCTTTGTCGTCCACCAGGAAATTGAAGAAGGCATGGCAGTCGAGGAATTCCATCACCTTTTGGCAGAGCGAATCCACAACCTCTTGCGGCGAGTCGCTGACAAGAAGGCGGTTCGCGGTTTCCGCAAGGATATCCAGTCGCTGTTCCGCCTTAACCCGGTCGGTAATATCCTGCACGAGCGACATGACCGAAATCATCCGCGCTTCCTGGTCCAGCAGCACCGAGTTGTGCCAGATGCAGTGGCGAATATCGCCGTTTTTTGTGTGATTGCGATTGGCGGAAACTACCTGCCGCGAAACGCCGTCCGTCAAATGGGCCATGGTATTCCGGACAACGGGAATATCTTCCTCACAGATCAAGTTCAGAGCGGAGATCGGTTTGCCCACCGTTTCAGCAGCGCTCCAGCCGAACATCTGTTCCGCCTCCCCGGTCCAGCGGGTGACAACAAAGTCTTTGTCCCATTCGACCACGGCCATGGGGGAGTTTTCTATATGGAAACGGAGCCGTTCTTCCGATTGGCGTAGCGCCTCCTCGGCCTGTTTACGCTCCAATGCTTCGCGCAGCAGGTCGGCGCTCACCTCCTCGGCCCGCCTGCGGGCAATATCGGCGTCTTCCATCATGTTGAGGGCAGCGAGGCGGGAGTCGCGCAGCAAGGTGTTGGCAGCCTGCAACTCGGCCCGGCTTTCTTCCAGGGCCTGCTGCTGTTCACGC
>Ga0172380_10003378_pt1 | contig 22049 bp, 16 predicted proteins | sample Leawe162metaG_FD_119747 | JGI IMG/M metagenome (GOLD analysis project Ga0172380, IMG submission 119747) | Leachate microbial communities from a municipal landfill in Southern Ontario, Canada - Leachate well 162 metaG | ecosystem: Engineered > Solid waste > Landfill > Unclassified | place...
AACGGTAGGCACTAAACTTAGCAATACCGCTGAAATTTACAAGTATTTGAACTTTGACCAAATGACAGAATATAAAGCGGCATTGGATGGTTTAAGCAATGGTAAGAAAGTGATACCTATTACCGAGTTGGCTTAGTTAATTGTTGTTTAACCGTTAATCAAATTGGCATAACATGAATCTGCATCTACCAGAACCGCCTGAAATTTTCGATTCCAAAGACATCGCGCGACCACCTAAGCGCGGTGCGTGGAAACTAATGGTGCCACTGAGTATTATGCTGATCGCTGTTATCTATGCAGCTGTGTACTTTGGCTGGGATGTCAAAGCCGTGGCAGCAGGGGTGGTTGTATTTGCTACGCTTTCAAACTTGTTTATCTGGTTGCTTGGTGTCATCGGCTTGGTGCCTATCATTGGGCCGTTGATAGTCAAAGTGTTGAGTTTGTCCATTATTTGGCTACTCAACGCAATTGGCTATCTGGTGTCTTATGTGGCGATAAAACGCGGTTACTCAAAAGATGTACTTACCTATCGAGGGGTGACAATTGCGCTCATCGCGGGCATAGTGATTGGCTACGTGATTGGCCATTATTTTTAAGGTCAACCACCAGTGACTGCTACATGTTTAGTCAATTAAAACAGCTGGCTTGGGTGCAGGGGCTGCTGCATCGCGGGCGAAAATCCGCTAACTTTTTACCCACAGTTTTCTTTTTTGCAGGTTTTGTGTGGGATGCCCTCACCATAGGTCGCTATGTTGCAACCTTGGATTTGGTCATATTTTCCGTATATCTGCTCAGTGCGGCGGCTATTCTTTACCTGATTGCCAGCCCAATTTCTTTTGAGGCTAGACCGAACAAATTGAATGCGGCTATTGAGAAGTATTATTCACCGCGCCTTCCTTATTTTTTACTGCAATTTTTATTTGGTAGTTTGTTCAGCGCTTTATTCATTTTATATTTTAAAAGTTCCAGTCATTGGCTGGCATGGATTACATCGCTGGTATTGGGTGCATTGTTGGTCGCTAATGAGTTTTTAGAAAGTGAATACAAGCGATTTACTTTGAGTTGGGCGCTGTTTGGTTTGTGCTCAATGTTATTGTTTAACTTTGCACTGCCTTTCCTGCTGGGCAGTATTCACGCTGTATGGTTTTATTTAAGTACCTTAATGGGGGCAAGCCTGGCGTTTTGGCTCTACAAAAAAACGCCTAATCATTTGGGTAGTATTAAACCCGTTGGGTTAATTGCTGCAATACTAATGGTGGCTTATGCCGCTGATATGATTCCACCGGTGCCGCTGGTGAAGCGTGAGATTGCGGTTGGCTATGAACTTACTAAAACAGGTGGTGATTATCAATTAACACAGCAGGCGTCGCCGTGGTGGTTTTTTTGGCGAGATGCCAGTGATGATTTAGAGCTGATTGCCGGCCAGCGTGTGACCTGTTTTTCCTCTGTGTTTGCACCTTCCGGCTTAAAAACCAAGCTGTACCATCGTTGGCAGTATTACGATAAAACACAAGGCTGGCAAACGCAATCTCGTATTGGTTTTGATTTATCCGGTGGACGTTATGACGGTTTTAGAGGATATACCTACAAACAGAATTTGGCAGAAGGCGATTGGCGTGTGAGTGTAGAAACTGAAAACGAAAAAACCATTGCGGTTCATAAGTTTTCAGTTAAATATGTGCAAACTGTAACATCCAGAGTACTGCAGTTGTATTAACTATCAAAGACCTTTGCAAAAGTACTTCTTGCGGCGAATTGCTGCGTTGCGCGGTACTCGCAACCTCGCTGTACACCGCGTACTATCTCGGCTTCTGCGTTCCGTGCGCCTTGCACTTCATCCACAATAAGTACTTTTGCAAAGGTCTTTATCAATACTTTAATGCTGCTCAGGGTGGTGCATAAGTTTATCAATATAAGCAATAGCCACCGCAGAAAACACAAACGTCATGTGAATAGCGGTTTGCCAAATCAACACTTTGTCAGAAAGATTTTCTGCGTTGATAAAGGTCTTAAGCAAGTGAATTGATGAAATACCAATAATCGCGGTGGCAAGTTTTACCTTGAGCAAGTTAGCATTTACATGTGAAAGCCAATCAGGTTCATCAGGATGACCTTCCAAATTCAGGCGTGAGACAAAAGTTTCATAGCCGCCCACAATCACCATAATCAGCAGGTTTGAAATCATCACCACGTCGATTAAACCTAGCACAATCAGCATGATGTCAGCTTCGGCTATTTTATGTGCGGTTGAAACCAAATGCACTAATTCAACGCCAAAAAAGAATACATACACCGCTTGTGCAACAATTAAACCTAAATAAAGCGGCAGTTGCAACCAGCGGCTGCCAAATAGAATATTGCTCATGATGCTACCTTGTTTATATTCGGTAGTGGTTGGTTTGGTTTTTTGACGCATGTTTTAAAGCCTTGTGGGTTGGGTTTACAGGATTATATTGTATCAGCTAAAAGCAGGCGCTAATTTAAGCGATTTTACTTTCTAGCATATAGCTTGCGGTTTCATCTAACGCCAATAACGACGTTAAAACAGGCATGGTTTCATCTAAAATATTCGGTAATGTCCATGGCGGGTTAATAATAAACAAGCCGCTACCATGCATGCCGAAGCCTTCAGCTGCTGGCTCGTGTACGGTCATTTCAACATTCAACCAATCTGCTACGTTTAAAGCCATTAAATCACTGATCATGTCGTGCGGTTCCGGGCGTTGTAGTAGCGGATACCAAACAATATAAGTGCCAGTGGCAAATCGTGTCAGGCTATCTTTAATCATTTTTACCACGCGCTGATAATCCTGTTTATCTTCATACGGCGGATCTATCAATACCACAGCGCGGCGCGGTGGTGGCGGCAGGCAGGCCTTAATGCCTGCAAAGCCATCCTGCATTTCTATTTTAACTTGCTTGCCTTGGCCTTTAAAGTTTTCTATCAGTAATTTGCAATCATTAGGATGCAGCTCAAATAAGCGCATTTTATCGTCTGCGCGTAAAAAATCTTGTGCAATCGCGGGCGAGCCAGGGTACAAGTTAAGTGAATCCGAAGCGCTTGAATTAAGGGTAAAGCTTTTAATCTGCGCTACAAAGTCGGCAAGCGGCTTGGGCAGATTATCCGCCGCCATTAGTTTGGCAATACCTTGCTCAAATTCTGCATTTTGCGTGGCATAACCTTCAGTTAAGCTGTACATGCCAGCACCTGCATGCGTATCAATGTACCAAAAAGGCTTATCTTTTTGTTTGGTGTACGCTAGCACCAAACCTAAAACGTAGTGTTTAAGTACATCGGCATGGTTGCCTGCGTGAAAAGCGTGGCGGTAACTGAGCATAAAATGGGTTGGATATAAATTAGAGCAACATTATCTCAGATTTTTCGGTTAGCATTTCATCTATGGCAACCCAACATCAACATCCAGACCACGCACATGATGATAATGATGACCACAGTCATTATCTGATTCCGTTTTTATTGATTTTTATTTTTGCCATTATTGAGGCAGTAGGCGGCTGGTGGACAGGCTCACTGGCGCTATTAAGTGATGCTGGACACATGTTTTCAGATGTTGCCGCACTGGGGTTGGCATGGATGGCGAGTGTCATCGCTAAAAAGCCAAATGTGGCGCGGCATAAATCTGGCGTAAGTTATGCTGAGCTTACGGTTTCTATCATCAATGCGCTTACCATGCTGGCGGTGATTACATTTGTTGTGGTTGAGGCAATTGCAAGGTTTAAACAACCGCATCAAGTGCAAGGTTTAGCACTTACCGTCATTGCAACTTTAGGTTTAATCGTTAACTTAATCGTTGCAAAGCAGCTGCATCATCAAGCGCTTCACCACGGGAAAAGCCTGAATAATCGCGCTGCATTTTTGCATGTAATCGGGGATTTATTAGGTTCGGTTGCGGCGGTGGCAGCTGGTATTGTTATTTACTTTACTGGCTGGATGCCCATTGACCCGATTTTATCTTTGCTAATTTCAGTATTGTTGTTGGTGTTCACCTTAAACCTGATACGCGATATTTGGCATACACTGCGTGGTAAGTCTGGCTTGAGCGCTAACGGATTAGACCAAGGTAATCATGCACACTAATTCTGGATTATCTAGCCCGGTATTTGATATTGAGTGCAAGCAATGCCCGCGCTTAGCCGGCTTTTTGCATGAAGTTAAAGCAAAAAATCCCACTTACTTTTGCAAACCCGTGCCGCCATTTGGTGACGCTAACGCTAAGCTGATTATTGTCGGATTAGCACCTGGTATGCATGGTGCAAACAGGACGGGGCGTCCTTTTACCGGCGACCACGCAGGGATTTTATTATACGAATCACTGTATAAATACGGCTTTGCTACTAAACCACAATCACTTGCGGCTGATGATAATTTGCAACTCACCAATTGCCGCATCACTAACGCGGTTAAATGTTTGCCGCCAGATAACAAACCGTTACCTGCGGAAATTACAACATGCAATCAGTTTTTAGCCGCAGAATTGCAACAATCAAACTCAGGGAGCGTCATACTGGCCTTGGGTAATGTAGCGCATTTGGCCGTGCTTAAAGCCTTTGGTTTGAAGATTAAAGATTATAAGTTTGCTCATGCTGCAAGACATAACCTACCTAACGGCTTGATTTTGGTTGATAGTTACCATTGCAGCCGTTACAACACGCAAACTAAGCGACTCACCGAAACCATGTTTCACCAAGTGTTTGCCATGATTAAAGCCGAGTTGTTGAGAAGCGAGCCGTGACTGACAACAGCGCGGCTATCACGACTATTTTTGTTAAGGAGAATAAAACATGCCATACGTTAATATCAAACTAGCAGGTGAAGTCACACGTGAACAAAAAGCGCAAATTGCCAAAGAAATTACTGAAACGTTAGAGCGCGTTGCGCATAAACCAAAATCTTACACCTACATTACGTTTGAAGAAGTCGCCTATGAAGATTGGGCAATTGCGGGCAAGTTGCTCGATGAGTGATAGCGGATGTTAAAATAACCCTATGAAAACTCCCAAAAGACTAGAGCCACTACTCGAAGATGGCCTGATTGATGATGTTGTGCGCCAGCTTATGAGCGGTAAGGAAGCGACCGTGTATGTGGTGCGCTGCGGCGACGAGGTGCGTTGCGCCAAGGTGTATAAAGAAGCGAATAAACGTAGTTTTCGCCAGAGTGTGGATTACACCGAGGGTCGTAAAGTAAAAAATAGCCGCCAAGGTCGTGCAATGGCTAAAGGCTCAAAATTCGGTCGGGAATCGCAAGAGGCGGCTTGGCAAAGTGCAGAGGTCGATGCTTTATATCGCCTAGCCAATGCTGGCGTGCGCGTACCGGAGCCGTATAACTTTTACGAAGGCGTATTGCTGATGGAGTTGGTGACAGATGCCAATGGTAACGCCGCACCGCGCCTGAACGATGTAACTTTTAGCGCAGAAGAGGCTCGCAAACATCACGCTACTTTAATTAAAGAAGTGGTGCGTATGCTATGCGCAGGCATTGTGCATGGCGATTTGTCCGAGTTTAATATTCTGATGAGTGCTGATGGCCCAGTGATTATAGACTTACCGCAAGCAATAGATGCCGCCGGCAACAACCAGGCCAGTAGCATGCTGGAGCGCGATGTAAGAAACCTAAGTGATTATTTTGGGCGTTTTGCGCCTGAGCTGCTGAACACGCAATACGGCAAAGAGATTTGGGCATTGTATGCGCATGGCGATTTAACGGTGGAAACCGAGTTAACAGGTCGCTTCAAGCAGAGCAATAAAGCGGTTGACCTAAAAAGCGTGATGCGTGAGATTGATGATATAAAAAAAGCAGAAGAAGCACGTTTGTTGCGTATGGCTGAAGCTAAAGCGGAGTAAATTTAAAGAAGTTTTCGCACAAAGTTATTTGTGCCATTAAGGCATCCTATCCGTCATTCTGAGCGACGCGAAGAATCCAGATTTGAATGTAATCAACCTAAAAAAATAGATTCTTCGCGTCGCTCAGAATGACGAAGGTAGGGAGTTGCAGTGGTGCTAGAATACAATGATGCTTGATACTAAAGTCATGTTCGATCCCAAACCCATCTTAAAAAACCTGCCTAACTTGCCTGGCGTGTATCGTATGATAAACGCTACGGATGAAGTGATTTATGTAGGTAAAGCCAAAGACCTCAAAAAGCGCGTTTCAAGTTATTTCAACAAAAACTTGCCCAGCCCGCGCACGCGTATGATGGTGAGTAACATCGTCAAAATAGAAACCACCGTCACTCACAATGAGGCGGAAGCTTTATTGTTGGAAAACAATCTGATTAAAGGCTTGATGCCGCGTTATAACGTGTTGTTTCGTGACGATAAATCCTACCCTTACATCACGCTCACGGGCGATGCGTTTCCGCGTTTGGCATTTCATCGCGGTTCGCAACGCAAAGGCAATCAGTATTTTGGTCCTTTTCCAAACTCGGTCGCAGTGCGCGAAAGTATTCAACTATTACAAAAAGTATTTAAATTACGCACTTGCGAAAACACCGTATTTGCAAATCGGAGTCGCCCATGTTTGCAGCACCAAATTGAACGCTGCACTGCGCCGTGCGTAGGCTTGATTTCAGATACTAATTATCGCAATGATGTACATCAGGCCGCGCTGTTTTTGCAGGGAAAGACGACTGAGGTGATGGACGCGCTTGCCGAGCAGATGAATAAGGCTGCCGCGAACCAAGAGTATGAAATGGCCATGGTGTTTCGTGACCGGATTCAAGCCTTGCGCCAAGTGCAGGCCAAACAGTTTGTGAGCGATTTTAATGTGTCGGATGCAGATGTGATTGCCTGCGCCGAGCTGCAAGGGCAGCATTGCATTAACCTGGTGATGATACGCGGAGGTCGGCATTTGGGTGATAGAAGTTACATGCCTAAAAACACCGATGGCGAAACGCTGGAAACCAGCATGCAAGCGTTTTTGGCACAGCATTACGTCGCGCAGAATACGCCGCCGCTGATTGTGGTGGGCATTAAAATTGAAACAGAAGTTATCGAACAAGTGTTAAGTGAGCAGGCAGGGCGTAAGGTAAAAATAAACACCAATGCGATTGGTGATAAGCGTGTGTGGCTAAAAATGGCGCAAACCAACGCAGAACTCGCACTGGGCCAGCGTGCAGCGACTTCTGCAAATCAAACTGCCAAGTTAGCCGCTTTGCGTGAGGCATTAAACTTGCCTGACACGACAGAGCGTATAGAGTGTTTTGATATTAGCCATACCATGGGCGAAGCCACTGTGGGTAGTTGCGTGGTGTTTGATCGTGGCGATATGCAAAACAGTGAGTATCGTCGTTACAACATCACTGGTATCACCCCAGGCGATGATTACGCCGCCATGCGCGATGTACTCACACGCAGATACAAAAAAGTGGCGGCGGGTGAGGGCGCCCGCCCAGATTTGGTATTTATTGATGGCGGTAAAGGGCAGTTAGGCATTGCTATTGAGGTGATGGCAGAAGTGGGTTTGGATGATATTTTGCTAGTAGGTATTGCCAAAGGTGAAGACCGCAAACCAGGCTTGGAAACCATGATTTTTTCTGATACCGGTGAAATGTTAAATTTAGAAAAAGACAACAAAGGCTTGCATTTGCTACAGCAAATTCGAGATGAAGCCCATCGTTTTGCCATCACTGGACACAGAGCCAAACGCGCCAAAGCTAGGCTACATTCAAGTTTAGAAGATATTGAAGGGGTAGGTGCCAAAAGACGCAAAGCATTATTGACGCGCTTTGGTGGATTAGACGGCGTAAAAAATGCTAGTATTGACGAAATTGCAAATGTAGAAGGTATTAGCCAAAGTTTGGCAGAAAAAATATACGGAGCACTGCATTGAGAGCAAATGTTTAAAATCAAATTTTAGAGATTTTCCGCCCATAAATTTTATTAAAAGCGAGCCGATTAAATGACCTGCAATATCCCCACCATGCTCACATGGTTACGTATCTTATTGATACCAGTATTTGTAGGCGTTTTTTATTTACCAACCGACCCACAAGCATTTGGTGCGATTCCAGCGCATTGGGTCAATGTCACTGCCACCCTGATTTTTGCTGTGGCGGCATTTACAGATTGGTTAGATGGCTACTTAGCCCGCAGGTTGAACCAAACCTCTGCATTCGGTGCATTTTTAGATCCGGTAGCGGATAAGCTGATGGTAGCCGCCGCGTTAATTGTATTGGTGGAGTTTGAACGTGTAGGCGCGATGATTGCATTAATTATCATCGGTCGCGAAATTGCCATTAGTGCTTTACGTGAGTGGATGGCGGGCGAAGGGCAACGTAGCAGTGTTGGTGTGGCGATGATTGGTAAAATAAAAACCGCAGTGCAAATGGTGGCAATTTTATTTTTACTGTATTGGGACAAAGTCGGCGCGTTTCCAACAAAAACTGTAGGACAAATTTTAATCGCGATTGCGGCATTTTTAACATTACTATCAATGGCTTATTATTTGCAGGCTGCGCTACCTAAATTAAAGCGTAAATAAATAGTGAATATTTACGTAATTTGTACTTGACGACATGTCCAAAATCTCTATAATGGCGCCTGTCTTAACGACAACGCGGGAATAGCTCAGCTGGTAGAGCGATACCTTGCCAAGGTATAGGTCGCGAGTTCGAGTCTCGTTTCCCGCTCCAAACATTACAACGGCGAATGCATTTATGCTTTCGCCGTTTTAGTTTCAAAAAGTTAAGTTAAGTGTGTCTAACGCACGCTTAACATCCAGTTTTGGCATACAATGCCAAATCAACATGGCGCGATAGCAAAGCGGTTATGCCGCGGCCTGCAAAGCCGTTTAGACCAGTTCGACTCTGGTTCGCGCCTCCATGCTCAATGGCTTACAGCAATGTAAGCCATTTTTTTATCTATATCTCTTGCATAATCAATTGGCACAATAAGTTTTAGAGGTTTAGGCCAGGCTTAATGTTGTATGCAAGCCGTGTCCAGCAGTTGTGCCAAAGAAGTATAGTATGAATATCAGTTGAATGGCAGGACAATGCCTGACCGAGATTAACTGATGCGGGTTACATATTGCCCCCAAACTTGAATTCGCACATAATTGCTTATCCTATAAAAAAGTTATGAGAAAGGCGAATTTTTTAGATGCGGCCTTCAGATTCGCCTATGCGCAATGTAGAACACCATCTGGCAAATTTCTTTGCCAACTTCCCTGGCTTTGCTTACACCTTTCGGTTGGCGCCTGTCGGGCATGGCAGCTTTCCTTTTGTTAGTCCTGGTATTGAAAAGCTTTATGGGCTGAAGCCTGAGGATGTATTGGGTGACATGGCTGCGTTGCATGCCTTGGCACACCCAGAGGATGCGCCTCGCATTATTGCTGCGCTGCAAGCGTCGGCTCAAGCCATGTCATCGGTACATATGGAATTTCGCATATGTCGTCCTGGTCTGGCAGTGCGCTGGGCTGAGTTTTATTCTACTCCCACACGTCAGGATGATGGCAGCACGCTCTGGCATGGCGTGATGTTTGACATCACCGAGCGCAAACGTAGCGATGAGGTACTCAACTTTATCGCTCAGCGCGGCTGGCATAGCAATGGCGAGTCTTATCTGGCAGGGTTGGCGCGCCAATTGTGTGAGACGTTGGGGGTGGACTACGTCATTATCGATAAATTTGCAGACAATCCCTCTTTTGCAGAAACCGTGGCCCTGTTTGCCAAGGGGAAGGTATTGCCTAATATGCAATATCCACTCAAGGGAACGCCTTGCGAAAATGTCATGGAAGGCGACTTGTGCCGTTATCCCATCAATGTTCAGCAACAATTTCCGGATGATGATCTGCTGGTAAGCATGGGCGTGGAGAGTTACATAGGTCAGCCCTTGTGGAATTCTAGCGGTAAAGTGATTGGCTTGATTGCCATTATGGACAGCAAGCCGATACAGGATGTGCCATTTATCGAATCCATGCTCAAGCTGGCATCCACACGGGTGGCAGCGGAAATGGAGCGCGATCTCTCTGAGCAGGCATTGACGGAATCGCACCAGTTCCTGCAGCAGGTGATTGATACCGTGGCTGACCCGGTATTTGTCAAGGACAGGCAGCATCGCTGGCTAATGATGAACCGCGCCATGTGCCGCTTCATGGGGCGACCCTTGGATACCTTGCTTGGCAAGTCCGATTATGACTTCTTTCCCAAAGAGGAAGCGCGGGTGTTCTGGGAAAAGGATGAGCTGGTATTCACACAAGGTGAGGAGAATGTCAATGAGGAGGCTTTCACTGATGCGGATGGTGTAACTCATACTATCGTTACCAGTAAGACCAGTTTTACTGATATGCACGGCGAAGATATTCTGGTCGGCACAATCAAGGATATCACTGTACTCAAGCAAACACAGCTGAGTCTGGAGGAAACAGCCAGTCGTCTTAATAGTGTGGTGAGAAATATACCGGATCTGGTCTGGATGAAAGATAGTGCAGGTGTTTATCTCTCGTGCAATCATGCTTTTGAGCGCTTTTTTGGTGCGAGTGAGTCGGAGATTATTGGTAAAACTGACTATGATTTCGTTGATAAGGAGCTGGCAGATTTCTTTCGTCAGAAAGATATAGAAGCGATGGATGCCGGCACCACTCGCATCAATGAGGAGTGGATAACACTAGCAGAGGATGGTAACAGGGTGCTGCTGGAAACCCGCAAGGTGCCGGTTTACGGCCCGGGCAGTAAAGTGATTGGTGTGCTGGGTATCGGGCGGGACATTACTGGGCACAAGGCTGCGCAGCAGCGCATGGAACTGCTGGAGCATGCCATTGATATGACAGCTGACGCGATTTACCTTATCAACAAAGATTTGCGTTTTGATTACGTCAACGATACTGCTTGCAACGTGCTGGGTTATAGCCGCGCGGAATTATATGCCATGGGCCCGCTTGACATTGACCCGGATGTCGATCTGGAGACATTGCGGCACATAATGCACGACTCGCCGCTGAATACCAGAGTCAGCTTCGAAACACGTCACCGTACGCGTGATGGGCGCATTTTCCCCGTCGAGGTGAACGGTACCCATTTTGAACGAGATGGAAACAAGTTCAGCATCTGCGTGGTACGTGACCTCACTGCCATCCGCAGTGCCGAGCGCCAGTTGACGAACTTCGTCGCCAACTTCCCCGGCTTCGCCTTTACCTTTCGCCTGTCGCCCGATGGGCATGCCAGTTTCCCCTTTGCCAGCCCCGGCATCGAAACGCTTTATGGATTGAAGCCCGAGGACGTAAAGGACGACATGGCGCCGCTGCATGCCCTGACGCATCCAGAGGACAGGCCGCGCATCGAGGCCGCGATTGCCGAATCAGCGCGGACGCTGCAGCCTTTGCATGGTGAGTCCCGCATATGCCGTCCTGGTTCGCCCGAACGCTGGATTGAATTTCGCTCCATGCCCACGACTGAAGTCGACGGTAGCATCGTCTGGCACGGCGTCATGCTCGACATTACCGAGCGCAAGATTTCGGAGAGGCAGCTGAGTTTGCTGCACTCATCGCTTGATCATATGAATGACACAGTGTTGTTGGTTAGTGAAGATGCCCGCATTCTCTATGTGAATGAAGGTGCCTGCCATGTGCTGGGTTATTCGCGCGATCAGTTACAGGGCATGCGTATTGCGGATATTGATCCAGATTATCAGTTGGACATCTGGCCAGAGCATTGGCTTGACCTCAAAACGCACCGTACGCTCAATTTCGAGAGTCGTCATCAATCATCCAGTGGGCGCATTTACCCTGTGGATATTACTGCCAATTACGTGGAGTTTGATGGGGTGGGGTATAACCTGGGTATTTGTCGGGATATTAGCGAACGCAAGCTGGCACAGGAGGCATTACTGCGCAGTCAGTCGGCCTTGGAAAATGCGCAGCGTATTGCCCATATCGGAAGCTGGGACGTAGATATGGTGAATGATGTGCTGACCTGGAGCGATGAAACATTTTGCATTTGGGAAATTGACAAAGCAAAGTTCAAGGCTACGCTGGCAGGATTTCTTGAAACAGTGCACCCGGAAGACAGGGAAAAGGTAGCTACTGCCTACAATCAGGCAATACATAACAAGTCCTTGTATCAGGTGGAGCACAGACTGCTGTTTCCGGACGGGCGCGTCAAGTATATCCAAGAGCGTGGAGAGCCTTACTTTGATGATGATGGGCGACTGGTGCGGTTTATCGGTACAGCGTTGGATATTACGCAGGTCAGCCGCCAGCGAATGCTTGAAACGCAGCGTCATCGTGTTTTTGAACGCATGGTGCAAGGCGGTTCATTGACAGAAACCCTGGAACAGGTGGTTGTCTATGTCAGTATCGCGAACCCGGACCGGCAATGCAGCATTATGCTGCTGGATGAAGATGGCAGTCACTACGATGTCGTTGTTGCACCTTCGTTCCCTGGAGCTGCAGCCATGGGCGGCACTGGAATTGCCGATAGTGCCGCCTGCTGTGTTGCCGCACGTAGCGGCAAGCCTATTATTGTTGATGGAGTCCATCAACAACCCTGCTGGGCAACTTGCCAGAGGGTTTGTGTGGAAAATGGGGTGCGTGCGTGTTGGGTAGAGCCTATCGTCGCTGCATCAGGACAAACGCTGGGTATCATCACTGTTTACCTGCGGCAACCAGCTAGCCCGGAATCTGCTGATCTGGAAATGATGCATCAGGCAAGCTATCTCTGCTCTATAGCGATAGAACGCAAGAAGCTCGAATCGCAGATGCAATATCAGGCCAGCTACGATAGCCTCACCGACCTGCCTAACCGGCGCCTGTTCAGTAACCGTTTGCGTGAGGAAATCGCAAGAGCTGAGCGCAGCGGTGGTAACGTGGCTATCCTGTTTATTGATCTTGACTACTTCAAGGAAGTGAACGACACCCTGGGTCACCATTATGGTGACCAACTGCTTATCAAGGTTTCGCAACGCATCCGGCAGCATGTCAGGGAGGGTGACATCGTGGCCAGATTGGGAGGCGATGAGTTTGTGGTGATGATGCATGAGCTGACAGCAGTTGCTCACCTAGGGAGTATCGCACAAAACATCATTGAGGTGATGACGATGCCATTCCATCTGGAAGAGCATGTGACCTACACTTCAGCAAGTATAGGCATTGCTAGTTATCCCGTAGATGCAAACAACGTCACTGCGCTGATGAGCGCAGCAGATCAGGCGATGTACACGGCCAAGAGCAAAGGGCGCAATTGCTTTAGTTTCTTTACTCCGTCCATGCAGCATCAGGCACAGCGGCGGTTGCTATTGGGTAATGAGCTGCGCGAAGCCATTAGCAAAGAGCAACTGCAGATATTTTTGCAGCCTATCGTGGACATAGCCGGCGGCCATGTTGTCAAAGCTGAGGCCTTGATAAGATGGAAGCATCCGCAGCACGGCATGGTGCCACCCGATAAATTCATTCCCATTGCCGAAGATATGGGGCTGATTCATGAGATTGGCGACTGGGTCTTTCATCAGGCCGTACAGGCAATGCAGCGCTGGCTGGATGTGTGTGCTGCCGATAGCGAAGGGTGCCAGATCAGTATCAATGTATCAGCTCGTCAGTTCACACGCGATGATATAGGTGTATCATGGATTGAGCGTTTGGACGTGCTAGGTATTCCGATGCAGCACTTTGTGATTGAAATCACCGAAAGTCTGCTGCTGGGGGATAAAACTGACGTCAAAAATAAGCTGCAGCGCTTCCGTGATGTAGGGATGAGTGTCGCATTAGATGATTTTGGCACGGGCTATTCATCGATGGCTTACCTCAAGAAGTTTAATATCGACTTTCTGAAGATAGACCGTTCTTTTGTGCGTGATCTGGAAACAGACCCTAATGACAGGGCGATTGCGGAAGCGATTGTGGTGATGGCGCATAAGCTGGGGCTTAAAACCATTGCTGAAGGCGTGGAAACCGAACAGCAGAAAGCGATGCTGGCAGAGGTGGGCTGTGATTATGTGCAGGGGTATTTCTATGCAAAGCCGATGCCCGTTGAAGAATTTATGGTATTTGTGAAAAAATCAGTACCGAATTGATTTTTCATACAGGCTTTTTTGGCATGAAGAGGCGGGGCTGCGGTTAGCCGTTACAGCCGAATGTTGCCAGTATTGAGTTTTACCTGATATAAAAGTGTATGCTTGTAGCGCAGAAATTGAGCGCCAAAGCTGAGGCTGGTCAATGAGCGCCTAGTTAATTAAAGGTATCAATGCATTTTTTTTTAAATTGAATGCATTGATATGGATTGCGGTATGATAAATCCATTAGCCTGGCATGGGATTTGCTTGATAGCACCATTGTTTAGAGCAGGCCTCGGGCTAAAATTTGCATAAAATATGAAAACGAAAAGGCAAAAAGCATGAGTGTGGAAGACTTGACCCGTGAATCAGCGGCCAGCGTAGCTGACTCCTTGTTGGATAGTCTTGCGTTGATTTGTCGCATACACGGCGTGGCAACCTCTAAAGATGCGTTGGTTTCCGGCTTACCATTGCGCGATGGAAAAATGACACCTACGTTATTAAAGCGCTCCGCTGATCGTGTCAATTTAGCGGTAACCATATTAAAAACTCCACTCAATAGTATCCGTCAAGAATTTTTACCTGCGATACTTTTATTAAAGGATGAAGAGGCTTGCGTTGTTACCAAGCTGGATTTAACTAACAATCAAGTGGGTGTGATTTTTCCGGAGTTTGGAGAAGCCGAAGTGCTGATGCCGCTTGACGAACTGGTATCTAGAAGCTCAGGTTATGTTATTGTTGCCAAACTAAAATTTGTGTTTGATCAGCGTGCGCCTAGCGTTGGTAAAGTCAGGTTGCACCATTGGTTTTGGGGTTCTCTTGCTGAAAATAGCCGCATTTATCGCGATGTAATGATTGCCGCTTTTGTGGTTAATATGTTTGCGTTGGCGATGCCGCTGTTTACCATGAATGTTTATGATCGCGTGCTCCCTAATCGTGCGACAGAAACTTTATGGGTGATGGCGATTGGAATTGCGCTCATTGTTATTGGTGATTTAATTTTACGTACGATGCGCAGTTATTTTCTTGATTGGGCGAGTACGCGCATTGACATAAAGCTGACTGCGCGCATTATGGAGCAGGTGTTAGGTATTCGTTTGGAGCAAAGACCTAATTCGGTAGGCTCGTTTGCCTCAAATTTACGCTCCTTCGAAACTGTACGAGATTTCATCACTTCTGCCACAATTACGACACTTGTTGATATTCCTTTCGGGCTGATTTTTGTAATCGTGATTGGCTGGATCGCTTGGCCGATGGTGATTCCAGTGCTGTTGGGGGCTGTTCTTATTTTGATCTATTCGTTTAGTGTGCAAACTAAAATGCACGATTTATCTGAAACCATGTATCGAGCAAGCGCTATCAGAAACGCCACGCTTATTGAGAGCCTGGTTGGGCTTGAAACAGTCAAAGCACTGGGCATTGAAGGGCAAATGCAGCGTAAGTGGGAGCGCAGTGCACACTATTTAACGGAGGTGACTAGTAAGCTTCGATTGTTGTCATCTTCTATTAACAACGGGGCTACAAGTATTCAGCAATTGATTACTGTGTCGCTTGTGATTTTGGGTGTTTATCTGGTGATCAATGGCGAGCTGACGATGGGTGGTTTGTTAGCATGCACAATGTTGGCGTCTCGTGCGCTGGTGCCAATTGCGCAAACGGCTGGTTTGTTGACGCAATATCACAATGCGGCAACGTCTTTGGATTCACTCGATGAAATTATGCACCGGCCTGTTGAGCGCCCGCTAGATGCATCTTTTTTATCCAGACCCGTGTTTAATGGCGATATTGAATTTAGAGAAGTCTCATTTAGCTACCCGGGCACTGAAGAAAACGCCTTAACTAATGTGTCATTCAAGATTAAAGCCGGTGAACATGTTGCGATACTCGGGCGTATGGGCTCTGGTAAATCGACTATCCATAAGTTAATTCTGGGCTTGTATCAGCCAACCGCTGGTGCAATTTTGATTGACGGCATTGATGCGCGTCAAATTGACCCAGCCGAACTGCGACGCTGTGTAGGTTATGTTCAGCAAGACACACAATTGTTTTATGGCACCATGCGCGAGAATTTAACGATTTCTGCAACGCACGTTGATGATGCGGCTGTATTGGCGGCCGCACATGTAGGTGGCATCGATGAATTTGTAAACGCGCATCCTAAAGGCTTTGATATGCTAGTGGGTGAACGTGGTGAAACCTTATCTGGCGGACAAAGACAGGGCGTTGGTATTGCGAGAGCTTTTATCAGCAAACCTTCTATTCTATTATTGGATGAGCCAACCAGCGCCATGGATCATTCCGGCGAAGATGCAATTAAGCGCCGTTTAATTGAAACCACTAAAAATAAAACCTTGGTGTTAATTTCACACAGGTCTTCTTTATATGATTTAGTGAATAGAATTATTGTCATTGACTCCGGCAGAATTGTGGCAGATGGTCCCAAAGACCAAGTGACCGATGCCTTGAGAAATGGCAAGATAGGTAAAGCGTTATGAGTGAGCACTTATTCAAAAAATTAGGGACTATCAACCGCTTTCTTAAAGGTCAGGCATGGCTGACTAAGCCTATTTATTACTTTTTAGACAGATGGGTGCCTACGGAAACCAAAGAAGATTTACACTGGGATGATGAGGCGGATTTGGCTATTTTAGAACAAACACCGGTTAAGGCTAGATTGTTGTTGTATGCGGTTGCCGCTACGCTGGCGGTGTTTTTACTTTGGGCTTGGTTTGCAAAAGTGGATGAAGTGACCCGAGGTGACGGGCGCGTGATTCCGTCTAAGCAGGTGCAGGTGATTCAGTCATTGGACGGGGGCATTGTTTCTGAAATTTTAGTAAGTGAGGGACAAACCGTAGTTGTTGGTACGCCTCTTATTCGGATTGATGAAACAAGAGCGGCGTCGTCACTAAGAGAGAATCAGGCGCAATACCTGGCTTTTTTAGCGAAGCAATCCAGGTTGAAAGCGCTGGCTGAAGGGACGTCATTTAACCCGCCAGATGAAGTCAAAATAGACGCGCCAGAAACGTATGATCAAGAATATGCTTTATATGTTTCTAGCAAAGACGAGTTGCAGTCCTCAATGGAAATTGCACGTGATCAAATGGTGCAGCGAGAGAAAGAGTTGTTAGAGGTTCAGTTCCGTAAAGAAATTGCAGAAAAAAATTATGAGTCTGCGAATAAGGAGCTCGCCGCAAATAAGCCGCTATTGATGAGTGGCGCAGTGTCAGAAATCGACATTCTTAAATTAGAACGAGAAGTGACAAAAGCACGGGGGGATATTGACCAGGCGCGTGCGCAAATAAGCCGGATTCAAAGCTCCATCGGTGAAGCGCGGCGTAAAATTTCTGAAGTGCAGCAAACGTTTAAAAGCAAAGTAAGAACCGAGTTAAATGACATTACCGCCCGCTTAAATAGCGTGGCGGAAGTGAGCGTATCGCTTAAAGACAAGGTGAACCAATCAACATTAAAATCCCCCGTTAACGGTAAAGTCAGCCGCTTATTTTTTAATACGGTAGGCGGTGTTATCCAGCCTGGTAAAGAGGTGCTGGAGGTGGTGCCGACAGATGATGCGCTGATTTTGGAAACCAAAATTCAGATCAAAGACATTGCGTTTATTCGCATATTACAACCTGCGGTAGTTAAATTAAGTGCTTATGATTACACTATTTATGGCACCTTAGATGCAATTGTTGAGCATATTTCTGCGGACTCTATCGTGGATGACAAAGGCAATGCCTACTATATTGTTAGAGTACGTACACTTAAATCAAACCTTGGCAAAGGTTTGCCGATTATTCCTGGTATGGTGGCGCAAGTGGACATCATGACCGGTAAAAAAACCATACTTTCTTATTTGCTTAAACCAGTATTAAAGGCAAAGTCATACGCCTTTAGCGAGAGATAAATGCAGGATATTTTTATTAGTACATTGCCAACACATATTGATGGTTGGTCTGAGGCCCTTCCTGATTCTATTGTGATCGCGGGGCTTGAAAATTTAAACACGCATTCAACGTTTAGTTTCAATAGCAGTGATGCTGTCGTCTTTTGGTTGCATATGAATGAAGATAGGCAGCAATGGTTGGCCAATACTATTGCAACCATATTAAGTACCTATAAACTGGCGAAAATTGTGGTATTGGCAAACCGGCCCAATCACGCGGAATCATTGCATGCCTTAAGCTTGGGCGCCATGGGCTATGCGCATGCTTATTCTGCACCTGATGTATTAAATGAAATTAAAACGGTCATTAGCCACGGTGGATTATGGTTAGGGCAAGCACTTTTACAGCGGCTGATAGAAACCTCTGTTAAGTTAACTGGCAATCAACCTGAGTATGTTGATCAGTTGCTCGGAAAGTTGACGAATCGTGAAAAAGAAGTCGCTCTTGAGGCTGCAAAAGGGCTAAGCAATAAAGAAATTGCCAGAATTCGGAATATTACAGAGCGCACGGTAAAAGCGCATCTCGCCGCCACCTTTGAGCGACTTGGTGCAAAAGATAGGCTACAACTAGCGTTGATGCTCAATAAGCATCAACGGCTTGGTTAGATAGCAACACCTGGGCCCGTCACGCCGTCCAGACCGATTTGTTTTAATGACGCCAACTCAGCACTTGTTTGCACGCCTTCGGCAATGGCGATCACGCCTATGGAGTGAGCAATCATGCATAGGCCTCTTAGCAGTGTTTTGTTAGCCTCATTGATATTGATATCTCTAATGATGGAAGCATCAATTTTGATGTAGGTTAAGCCGATATCATGTAGCTCACCTAAGCGCGAAATCCGCGAGCCGACGTGTTCAATACCAATGTTGCAACCTAATGCTTTTAGCTGGTTACAAAAATCTCGAAACTCTGGCAGGTGATCAAATGCGCTTTGTTCAGGAACCTCAAAAAACAGCCGTTTTGCAACGTCAGGTGAGCGCTTAATTAAAGCGACGGCTTTCTCAATAAATTCAGTATTGCAAATTGCACTTGCAGAAACATTCAAGCCGATAGGTTTTGCACCTTTATCAAGTAACGCTATAGCCGTTTCTAACACAAGTTCATCTACACGATTCATTAAATTGAGCTGGGTTGCCCAAGTGATAAACTCACCCGCGCAATACCATTTGCCTTCAGGCTCAAGTTGAAGCCTTACTGGCGATTCGTTATGAATTAATTTGCCGGCTTGATTGATGACAGGGTAGCTTTCGAGCCGGATTCTTTGGTTGTCCAGCGCAGAAACAAGTAAGTGACGCCATGTGTTTTGATCAGTGTTTTGATGTTGGTCGCGTTCGCTAGTGTTAATAATATGCAAAATATTGGTATTTTTAGCGCTAATATCATCCAGAATGTGATGCACCACCGCAATCATTTTATCGACGTTATCTGCTTTGGTGATGGGGGTTGCTGCTGTTATAAAGTTGACTGTTAACGCTGGTTGACTGGTTTTGCTTACCTTTTCCAGCAGGTTTTTGATTTGATTCCCAAGAGCATAGCAGTCAATAGCTTGACTTGAAAACACGACAAAATCTGCACCACTTAACCTGCCTGCGGAGAGGTGGGGCTGTTTTTCGCACTCAATATTTAATGCATCACCTATTCTTCTAAGTAAAGCATTTGTTTCTTGATAACCTAGGATTTGGTCAATTTCAGCAAGGTTTGATACTCTGGATACGATGAATACGCCTTCATTAAAATACTCCTCATGGCTGATGCTTGCATCAACTTTTTTGGCAAAATAATTATGGTTCATGAGGCCGGTGATATGGTCGAAATTATTCTCAAAACGTAATTGATCTAAACGCACCGATTCTTCACTGACGGTTTTTTTAACACGACTAGATAGCGTGTTCATTGCACTCACTACCTGTTTAAACTCTTTGGTTTTAGGCAAGGGAATCATCACAAACCGACTCTCGCCGATTGACTTGGCTTGGTTCACAACATCATTCAGTGGACTGAGTATTTTCTTTAATATATGCCCGCCTACATAGCAGCTTATCAGTCCAATTAGCAATGCCCATAGCGCGATTAAAATAGTGGCATCCCAAAGTCGGTCATATGCAAAGTTTGGGTTGCTCTCTAATTTTAATGTACCGTATTGTGACCAACCTTCTTGAATTTCAGCAACGCCGGCATGTAAATTCAAGGGGATGAGTTTTACAAACCAAGCAGGGGCTTTGGTATGGGTTGTGGTGTTGATGCGTTCGCTCATGACCTGACCATTTGGGTCTAGCAATCCTATATATCGATAGTGCCCTGCGTCAAACTGCGCTGATAACAATAAGTCCAACGTGACTGGATCTTTGGGTAACTGCGTCATGGATAAGGCAAGCGTGGTGGCATTGTCATCATTTTTCATTTGTAATTGCTGTTCAATCGCATGTTTACCCACTACTGTGCTTAAAACAAAGCTGCCGCCAGAAGCTAGCGCGAGCACCAGTAAAATTGCTAACCAAAGTTGTTTAATCAGTGACATATTGAGTCCTTACTTTCAATTATTCTAATCCGTCTGCTTGCATGCGGGTTAATACATCGCGCCATTTTGACAGGTTGGTTTGAGGGTCTGATTTAGGCTTGCTACTGGTACCTACCCAAAGACCTTTATCGTTAAAGCTAAAAATAGGGGATAAATCTTTTCTTGCGCCGGCCAGTGCAATGTTCGGTACCAGATTATCCAAAATTAAAGGTTCTGACTGTGGTGTTGCGTAATAACTGAGCACCATGTGCGCTCTCATAGTTAATTGATTGTGATACACATAGTTGGCCCTAACGTAAGTCAGCCTAAGCTTGTCGTTTGAGACGCCCGCTGCTTTTAAAAATATATATTTTGCAATGCTAAAATCTTCACAATCGCCAGCTTGCCTGCCAATAGACTCTAACGGGGATGCCCAATAGTCAGATTGTCCCCAAACATCAATGTCATCTGCGAACATGATTTTTTGGTTAAAAAAATGATTGATTTGCGCTAGTTTTTCCGCTTCAGGCGCAGATTTTAATTGTGAAAGTAATTGCTCAAGTTGCAGGATGTCGCCGTGGGCTTCCTCACCATATCTTTGTTGGGCCAGCGTTGCCAGTTTATTAAAGTCATAACCCGCAGCAAAAATATAACCATAACAAAACAACATTAATATCATCGTCGCAGTCACGCGCAATTGCTGCTTTGATAAATTAAATGTTGTTTTCAAACTCACAGGCACTCGCGCTCCGGCTAGTTGTTATGGATGCTGCATCAATATTTAAAATATCATACCTTAAGTAACGTGAGTTTTTTGCAATTTAAACTTGTCATCGAATGACGTTGTCGCTTACTGGTACGTTATTGGCCATTGGTACAATAGGATTTACTTTAATTAAAGCGTTTAATGCGAAAGTGGTAAAAGTTTAGTGACCACATTTAATACAAAAATAAGGACTTCAACATGGCACTCATCGGCAAAATCGTGGCAATTACAGGTAACGCATTGTTAATTTCAAATAATGGCGATCAACGTGAATTACGATTAGGTGACAGCATTCAAACTGCAGACACCATAAAAACACCTGCTGGTGTTGAGGTGGAGCTGGAGTTGGCTAATGGGCGAATTGTTCATATTGGTGCAGAGCAACTAGTAGCGTTCGCCGATGAATTAGGTGATGTGTTTGTACCGGAGGCTTTGGATAGCGCCATTGATGTTGCTACGATTGATACGGTTATTAAAGCCATTGAAGAAGGCAAAGATATTAACGAGGTGTTAGAGGATACTGCTGCGGGTGTTGGTGGAGCATCTAATAGTTATGGTTTCGGGTTTGTTGATTTATTAAGAATCAATGATGACCTGAATAATTTTAGATTTGTGTTTGATTCAAGTACAACGGGCAGGCTTGAGGCTGAGCCTGCGGTTGCAGTAGCTGAGACTGCTTCTACTGAAGCTAACGTGGCGGCAATCCCGTCTAGTTTAGTGAGTGCGGTGAGCAGCCCGACGACCACGGAAGGCGGCGCGCTTGACTACACGATCACCTTAAGCAACGCCGCCACGACAGTGACGACGGTGACACTCACCCCCGCCTCAGGCAGTGGCACC
>Ga0172380_10003379_pt1 | contig 22044 bp, 14 predicted proteins | sample Leawe162metaG_FD_119747 | JGI IMG/M metagenome (GOLD analysis project Ga0172380, IMG submission 119747) | Leachate microbial communities from a municipal landfill in Southern Ontario, Canada - Leachate well 162 metaG | ecosystem: Engineered > Solid waste > Landfill > Unclassified | place...
GTGTTTACAGGCTGAGAACCTGACGTCCTGGACCAGGCTAGACGATGGGGCCGTATATCATTACTCCATATATAGGTTAATATGCGCCCTTTAAGAGGGGGTTTTAAAATCCGCCTGCCTTCATTTTTTATTATAACTTAAAAAATTCGCGGATAAAAACAAACAGGTAATTTATTTTACTATAACCGCTTTTTTAGTCAACAATTTTAATAAAAATGCCGTAAGAATTTAAACTCTCCATACCCTCCCGGGAATACAAAAACGGTAAAATAATATGCCCGGTCACGGCGAATCCGGATCAAACGGATTAAAGATATCAAAAAACAACTTTATAAAGGATTAATCCGGTATGCGGAACGCGCCTTTCCCGGTGCCCCGGCAAGAATTTTATTGACCCTCCATTATTTGCGCTATATACTGCATCTTATGAATGTGGGTTTAGGTTTCAGCCAGCTTGAAGATCCCATCCTTGCCGCCAACGAAGCGGTTGGGCAGGCCTTGATGGAATTAAAAAAGGCTCCCGCATCATTAGCTCTTATTTTTACCTCTGTCGAATTAGCGCATCCTCTTACTTTAAGAGCCGCTAACAACCTGTTAGGGGAAATACCGATCCTGGGGTGCAGCAGCCTCGGAATTATGACCAACGCAGGGGTATTCAGGCACGGCTTTGCCGTCCTGGTCATCAGCCTGCATGAACAGACATTTTTTAATGTCGCGGCGGTCAAGAATATCGACAGGAATAATTCATTGTTATCCGGTAAAGAGCTGGGGGACAAACTGTTATTCGGCTTCAAAAACATACCGCGCAGCCTGAGCATTATCCTGTCCGATAAGCTGATTACCGAAGGAACGCGCCTCATCAACGGGCTCCAGGAAAGCCTGGGATTAAGTTTTCCTTTAATCGGTGCCGCCGCCTCGGATAATTTTGAAAATCACAAGACCTATCAATATCTCAATAAAGAAATCCTTTCCGAATCATGCAGCGGGATCCTTTTCGGAGGGAGATTTAATTTCGGTTTCGGGATAAAACACGGCTGGAAGGCCTTGGGGAAAATGCGCTGCGTGACCGCCTCAAGCGGCCACGTAATCCAGGAAATCGACGGCCTCCCGGCGGTAAAACTCTACGAGGAGTATTTCGCTAAAAATACCCGGCAGCTGGCCAAAGAACTGCGGCGCATATCTATCTACTACCCCTTGGGGATATACCTGCCCGGGGAAAAAGAATACCTTTTACGCAATATTGTCTCTATCAGGGAAGACGGGGCGCTGGTCACACAGGGGGATATACCTGAAAACAGCAAGATCAGGTTAATGATCAGCACCGAAGATTCCCGCCTCACCGCGGTGGTAAACGCCTGCGAGGAGGCGAAGAAGAATTTAGGCAGCCAAAAAGCGAAATTCCTCCTCCTTTTCGACTCGGGGGCAAGATTTTTTATTCTCGGCCGGCAGAACGATCTGGAACTTTGCGTAATCAAGGAGGTTTTCGGAGAAAAAACCCCACTTATAGGGATTTATACCAATGGCGAACAGGCTCCGCTTAAATCTATCAATTATCTGGGCAAAACTTATTTCCATAACCAAAGCATCATTATCGTAGCAATCGGGGAACAATAAATGTCGCTTTTTACCTTATTCGGAATTTTCGCGCTTTTTATCATACTGGGAATCATACTGCTTTATAAAAACCAGCGTTTAAAAGAATTTAACGACAGGATCGCATCCCTGAACCTCTCCCTTGAGGAGATGGACGAACAGGCAAAACTGATCATGCGCACAGATATGGAGCTGAATAAAGCCCAGGAAGAACTGGATAAAAAGATCTCCGGCCTCGACACCCTGCAGAGACTCTCCCGGGAAATCAGCACCACCCTGGAAGAACAACAGATCTTTAAAAAAATAAACAACCAATACGTGGAAGAATTAGGTTTTGAAAGATCGCTGGCATTCCTCTGGAAAAACCTGGAAAGAGAATTCCACCTCTACCTGTCTATAGGCTACACCCATGATGAATCCCTGCAAATAAAAACCGCTGTCAACGCCAATAGGGATTACTTCCTCGGGCTGATCAAAAACGGATCCGCCATATCATCCGAGATCCTTCCCGAAGGGAATTTATCGAAAAACACATTTAACCAGCTTTTTCTGGTCCATTCATTCATTATCTGCCCGGTTTTGGCCCAGGAAGGCGACCAGGGGTTTATTTTCGTAGGGACCCAGAATACAGAGGCTTCAATCACCAAAGGCGACCAGGAATTCATCAGCATCCTCGCCAACCAGATCGGTCAGACACTGGACAACGCCAGGCTTTTCGAAAAAACATGGCGTTCGCAGCAGGAACTGGAAATTAAGGTAGAGGAAAGAACCCGTCAGTTAACCCAGGCGCTGGAAGAAGTAAAAAAAATAAGCAAGCGCAAAAGCGACTTTATCTCCAGCGTTTCCCACGAAATCCGCACCCCCCTCACGTCCATTAAAGGATACGCGGCGATCCTGCTGGCCAGCAAATTGGGAAATCTTCCCGATGAAATTAAAAGCCGCCTGGAAAAAATAAACCGCCACAGCGACGAACTGGTGCATATGGTAAACGATCTGCTGGATATTTCCCGCATTGAAAGCGGAAAAGTAGTAATCAAGAAAGAGCCTTTGGATCTTAAAGCTGTTGCGGAAAAGATCGACGACCTTTTCTCGGAACAATTCAAGACAAAAAATATCACCTTCGGAAGCGACATTCCCGACGACTGCCGCGAGGTTCTGGCCGATCACAGCCAGATCGACAGGGTTTTTATCAATCTTGTAGGCAACGCCTTTAAGTTTACCCCGGAAAACGGCAGGATCGGAATCAACGCCCGGCGTACCGGCAAGATCATCCAGATCGACATTAAGGACTCCGGATTCGGCATACCTGAAGACACGCAGGAAAGTATTTTTGAGGAATTTTTTCGCGTTGACAATACTATCAACCAGGAGGTAAAAGGCACCGGCCTTGGTCTGGCCTTAGTCAAACACATCATTGAGGCGCACCAGGGAAAAATATGGGTAAAAAGCAAGGTAGGCGAAGGATCTACGTTTAGCTTTACCCTTAACGCTGTCTAAATAAAAATATGGGAACAAGAATATTAATTGCGGACGATGACGAGGACATAAGGGATATCCTGAAGATAACCCTTGAGGAAGAGAATTATGAAATTATCGAAGCGCGTGACGGAGAAGAAGCTTTAAAACTGATCCGTTCCAAGCCGCTGGACCTGGCGCTTCTGGACCACAATATGCCCAAGATGACCGGGCGGCAGGTTTGTAACCTCGTCAAAAAAGACCTGCTCCTGCAGCATACTCCGGTCATTATGGTTACAGGCAAAGGAGAGATCAGTGACAAGATCGACGGAATAGACGCCGGGGCCGATGATTATATCGTAAAGCCTTTTGAGCCAAAAGAACTCCTGGCGAGGATCCGCATGGTGCTCCGGCGCACCCAAAGAGACCTGGAAGCCAACCCTCTCACCAGGCTGCCCGGAAACGTAACGATCCTCAACGAACTCTCAAGGTGCATCGAAAAAAATACGCCTTTTGCGGTCTGTTATGTCGACCTTGACAAATTCAAGGCTTACAATGATAAATACGGTTTCGAACACGGGGATGACGTAATCCGCGAAACCGCCCGCATCCTCTTAACTGCGGCTAAAGAATACGGCAACCCCGAAGATTTCGTAGGGCATATCGGCGGTGATGATTTCGTAGTCATTACCACTCCGGAGCTTTCGGATAAGATCTGCGAAAAGATAATTCATGATTTCGATGAAATATCCCCGTCTTTCTATAACCAGGAAGACCGGGAAAACGGTTACATTATCGGATACGACCGCCAAAGCAAAATCCACAAAATCAATTTACTTTCAGTTTCTATCGGAGTGGTAACAAATGAACTACGCGATATCTCGCATGTGGCGCAGATCGGGGAAATCGGTGCGGAACTGAAAAAACTTGCCAAAAGCGCGGAAAGAAGCAACTACGTCAAAGACAAGCGCCAGACAAAACCTTAAAAATTAGTGCGCGAGGGGGGAGTTGAACCCCCAAGCCTTGCGGCACAAGCCCCTCATGCTTGCGTGTCTGCCATTTCACCACCCGCGCATAAATCTTATTTGCTATTCTAAAGCATAACTCGAAATTGTCAAAATCTTTTATTTTTGGCTCCTTTACGGACGCCTTAAAGCTGTCAAAAACAAACAGCCCTCCCGGCTTAACGATTGTTTCTTTAATAAGTACGGGCATAAACTATTGCAAATAGCCTAACCCCCTAAGCCTGTCTTTCTCTTGATCCTTAATTTGTTTCCTTAAAAGCATCGCGTTCGGCTTGGAACGATTGCTCCATTTTTCCAGCCTTTCCTTCAAGAATTTAAATTTTCCCTTTTCTTTTCCCGCAAGATTGTTTTTTTCCGCGGGATCGGTTTTCAAATTATACAATTCATATTTATCGGCCCCTGAGTCATAAATTAATTTCCAGTCACTGGTTCTGATTGATTTTAAATTACCGGAGACCTCACTAAAAGCATATTTATGGTTGTTGCTGTTTTTGTTAAAAATAAGGGGGAGCAGGCTGGAACCTTCCATCCCGCTGCGCGCCTTTATCTTTAAAAAAGAGAGTACTGTCGGCATAATATCGATTAATTGAACCTGTTGAGTGACCACTTTCCCCTTTGGAATCGACGGCCCCCCGATAATCAGTGGGACTTTTAATAGCGGATCATATAAAAATACGCCGTGGGTAAAGAAAAGGTCGTGCTCGCCCATGCTTTCCCCGTGATCTGCGGTTATGATTATCAAAGTCCTGCCGTATAGTTTAAGATCTTTTAATTTATTTAACAGCACCCCTATCTGTTCGTCGGCATACCGTATTTCTCCGTCATATAAAGAAATATAATAACCCATATCCTTTCTGCCTTCTACAATCGCATAGCTTGAGATACCGCCCAGTCCGCCACGGATATCGCGGTCTTCGGGATCATTTTTTAAAATAGGAACTTCCCGATCGTTCCTTTTCCTGGATCCGATATTCATTTCTTTTTTTATGTGCGCGGGCGGGTCATAAGGTTCATGCGGGTCGAAATAATGCAGCCAGAGAAAAAATCTTTTAGATTTATTACGTTCGAGCCACAGCACTGCCTGCTTTGTAATTTCTCCGGCGGAAAGATCGATCCCGGTATTTAAAGTATCAAAACCCCTTTCTAAGCCCAATAAAGAAATAAAAAAATTGTGGGCGCAAATTACCCCTCCATAATAATTCATATTTTTTAAAGCCTGGGCTAATGTTAAAAGAGATGAATCTAACGAATCACCCCATTCCCTTACTTTATGAGTATCGGGATAAGTTGAGGTCATAATAGAAGGAAAAGAAGAGGCGGTAAATGACGCCTGGCTTATCGCCTGTTTAAACAGGACTCCGTCTTTAGCGAATTTATCGATATTGGGGGAAGTATCAACCTTATAGCCATAACATCCTAAGTGGTCTTGCCTTAAAGCGTCAACGGTAATTAAAAGGACATTGAAATCCCTCGGCTTATTCGCGTAACGCACGTAAAAAAAGCCGGCGATCACAAAAAAAACCATCAATAATAAAAACGGTTTTCTTTTCATATTCATTCTCATATTGCCGGTTTTTCTTTTTAACATCCCGGTATTTGTTGAAATTTCACAGCATGCCTGACTTTCTTCGGTTTTCTGTTAAACTTAGCATCTCTGACGGCGTTAAAACCTCAACTTTTTTCCCGTAAATAATCCCGCCGGATCTTTTCTTAAACAGAAGCGGAAGTATCGTCAATTTCCAAGTTAACCCTCCGGCATAGCTTAAAAATCTACCGCCGCCACCCAAAAAAAGAAAGTGGGCGCGGTCAGGCGGCCGGGAAATCTCCGTGAAGAATTAAATTCAGCGCTTCTTGAGAATTCATCGTCCTACGCCGAATTCTCAAAACTATCCTATTGACAAAACCTGCGAAAAAATCAATTCTCGTATACCCCGGGCCGCTTCCTTCCCCGGCCTTCAAGAACCGGGTTTTAAAGCGGCGGACTATAAAACCGCAAGGACTTTTAGCCGTTGCTCTTTGTGTTTTTTATGTTATACTAGCATAATTACGATATAAATCAACCTGTTCGGCATACAGCGTGTTAGCCTAGGGTATGTTCGAAGTTGACACTGAGCGATGCCTTTTCTCCCCCCGCCGCCTATGGCGGGGTTTTGGCCTCGTAGAAGCATCGTTTAAGATGACTAAAGAAAACGGCGCCGCATATCTAAAAGAACGCGAAACAAAAAGTATTTATATCATCAGGGAAGCTTATTACAGATACCGCGATAAGCTGGCCCTGCTCTGGAGTATGGGAAAAGATTCAACCGCGCTTCTCCATCTCTCACAAAAGGCCTTTTTCGGCAGAATCCCTTTTCCGGTAATCCATATTGACACTTCCTTTAAATTCAAACAAATATATTCTTTCAGGGACCGACTGACAAAGGAATACGGGATCAACTTAATTATCGCCAGAAACGAACCTGCCCTCAAAAAACATATCTGCCCCGAACAAGGACGTTACCGGTGCTGCCAGGCGTTAAAAACCCAGGCGTTAAAAATTGTTACTAAAAAATACGGGCTCAAGGCATTCCTGGTCGCCATCCGCAGGGATGAACATTTAATCCGCGCCAAAGAAAGAGTGTTCTCCGCTCGGGACGAAAACTTCAGGTGGAACTGGCAAAACCCTTCGCTCGAAATGTGGTCGGAATATTCTGAAGCAAACCCCGGGGTTTCCGGGCACTTAAGGGTGCATCCGCTCCTGGACTGGAGAGAAATTGACGTCTGGAGATACACCAAAGCTGAAAGAATCCCGATCCTGGACCTGTATTTCGCGAAAAACGGCCGGCGTTACCGGAGTGTCGGATGCCAAAGCTGCTGCCAGGCAATTCCTTCTACGGCATCAGACATCGGAAAAATTATTGCCGAACTCGGCAAAACGAAGATCGCGGAACGTTCCGGGCGCTGCCAGGACAAAGAAAAGGCTTATATGATGCAAAAATTGCGTTCTCTAGGATATATGTAAAATGCCTAACCTTATTAAAGTAGTAGCCGCCGGAGACGTCGACTCCGGAAAATCCACACTGATCGGCAGGTTTCTTTACGAAAGCCGCTCCCTGCCCAATGGACTGGTTGAAGATATTGAAGAAGAATGCGAACGCCTGGGTCGTAATTTCGAATTTGCCTATTTACTGGACAGCTTCGACGAAGAAAGAAAAAACGAGTTAACCGTAGATACCACTCAAAGCTTCTGCAAATCAGGAAAAAACAGCGGGATTCTTTTTATTGATGTGCCGGGACACCGGGAATTATTAAAAAATATGCTCTCCGGGGCATCTTATGCCGATACCGCGGTCCTGACGATCGCGATCAACAAACCTATCAGAGAACAAACCAAAAGACACGCCTTTATATTAAAATTCCTTGGGATAAACAAGATCATTACCGTAATAAACAAAATGGATCTTAGCGGTTTCGACCGGAATGACTTCTTAAGGATAAAAGAACAGGTACGGGTTTCGCTTGAAAAGCTGGAGATAGAGTCCTGCGCTTATATCCCGGTTTCCGCCAGCAACGGCGACAACCTGTTACGGCGCTCAAAAAATACACCCTGGTACCACGGAAAAACCTTAAAGGAAACAATCAGCGGTATAAGAATAAAAAAGAGGAAAGAAAGCTTGCGTTTCCTTATCCAGGATATCTACGATATCGCAGGAGAATCTGTTGCCGCCGGGATCATTATTTCTGGAGGATTAAAAATAAAAAACCGTGTTTTTGTCCTACCCGATAAAAAAGAAGTCCAGGTAAAAACCATCAGATATTCCGGCAAGAAAGTCTCTTCCGCAACCGCCCCCCTGGCTGCCGGCATAACCATCAAAGACACCTTCAGCTTAAGGCGCGGGCAGGTATTATCCGGCAGCCGGATGCCGCCGGTTGTAAAAGAAATCTCCGGAAGAATTATTTGCACCGAAGACATAGAATTAACTTCAGACCTTTATATCCGTTGCGCGATGCAGGAAGAAAAAGTCAAAATCACCCGAATCAATCATCTCTGGGATACCTCCGACCTCTCCCCCAAAAATCCCCCTCTTAAGAAGAATGACCTGGCGGAGATAACTCTAAGCTTCAACCGCGGGATCGTAATGGAAAAATATAATTTTAGCGACCTCCTGGGAAGGTTTGTCCTTGTCGACAACCGGGATAGGATCGCCGCTATAGGAGGGGCAGTTTAAATGCTTTTAAAATACGTGGATTTAAACCAAGGATTCGTCTTTACACAAAATTCATCATATCTCTGGGCTTTCCTGGCTTTTATTTTCGGGGGGGCTTTATTGTTCTTTAAGTTTTTTTTCAATTTTTTCAAACGCTTCTTCTGGGCCATTATTATCATCATTTTAGTTTCCGTAATTATCGGGGGTATAATCATGAATATAAAACCAAATAAATATAAAAAAGTAATCGTGCTCGGAATAGACGCGCTGGATTACACGCTCACAAAAGAGATGATGGCTAAAGGAGAGCTTCCGAATCTCTCCCGGCTGGCCCAGGAAGGAAGTTTTTCTCCTCTGGCAACCACCATCCCCGCCGAATCCGCGGTAGCCTGGTCCAGTTTCGCCACCGGGCTGAATCCGGCAAACCACGGGGTATTCGATTTCGTAATGCGCAATCCCCAGGGATATTCCCTTTATCTTGCGCTTAATGAGATCTCCAACCTTAACCGGAACCCGGTAATCAAACTATACCGGAAAGGAAAAACCATTTGGGACATTCTTACTGAAAACAACATCCAGGGATATTTTTATTTCTGCCCTAACACTTTCCCCACCGATTACCTCAAAGGGATAATGCTCTCCGGGATGGGCACCCCGGATATCCTGGGAAGCTCCGGCACCTTTACCTTCTATACCACCAAACCCCTTACCGAGGAGGACGCCGACAGCCGCGGGAAGGTTATTCATACCGAAATCTATAGCGGAACCATAAACACTAATCTTCGCGGGCCTAAGTTTTCAAAGAACAAGGCCGTCGAAACAATACAGATCCCTTTAAAAATCACCCTTTCTCCTGATAAACAAGCCGCCTCGCTTAATTTCCAAAGCCAGAACATCTCTTTAAAAGCCGGACAGTGGAGCCAGTGGTGCAAGATATCTTTCGCCGTAAGCCCTTTCAGAAAACTGCACGGTATACTTAAATTCTACCTTAAGTCGGTTTCACCTGAATTTGAATTATACGTCACCCCGGTAAATTTCGACCCCTCCAATCCCCCCCTCCCGATATCTTATCCTAATAATTACTCCAAGAAAATAGCTTCAAAAGTCGGACTTTACTATACTCAAGGGATGCTGCATAACACCTGGGCGCTTTCGGAAAACCGAATCGACGAAAAAACATTCCTCGAGCATGTCGACCAGATTTTTAGCGAACGGAAAAAAATCTTGAAGGAAGAACTGAAAAGTTTTAAAAAAGGTCTTTTCTTCTTTTATTTCGATACCATCGACACGATCCAGCATATGTTCTGGCGTTACATCGACCCCCAAAGCCCGCTTTATGAAGAAGATAGTCCTTACGGCAGGACTATCGCGGATTATTACCGGAAGATCGACGCGGTTATCGGAGAAGTCATGAAAAACGCCACACCGGATACCATGATTCTGGTGATCTCCGACCATGGGTTCAACCCTTTCCGAGAATCAGTAAATATCAACCGCTGGCTGCTGGAAAACGGGTATTTAGCCATAAAAAAACCGCTCAAAGAAGTAAACGGTTTCCTGGACGGCATAGACTGGTCCAAAACAAAAGCTTATTCCATCGGGTTCGGAGGCATCTACCTGAACAAAAAAGGACGTGAAGCCGAAGGTATCGTAACCGACGCGGAATCAAAAAACCTTAAATTAAAAATTAAAGAAGGCTTGTTAAAATTAAAGGACTCCAAAAACCAGAAAGCGGTTAATAATGTTTACCTGCGGGAAGATGTTTTCCGCGGAGAATACAGTGATGATGCCCCTGATCTTTTTGTGGGATTTGCTAAAGGTTTCCGGACGTCCTGGAGGACCGCGATCGGCGGGGTGGCTACTGAATTAATTGAAGAAAACAGGAGAAAATGGAGTGGAGATCATTTGATCGACCCTATCCTCGTCCCGGGGGTTATCTTCATCAATAAAAAAATAAAGTCTCCCCACCCTTCCATGATCGATGTCGCGCCCACCTTGTTAAGCGCTTTCGGTTTGGAAAAAGACAAAAAAATGGACGGAAATTCTTTGATTTAATCAATCCCCGCAAACTCCGGTCTTGACGACCGGAGTTTGCTTCTAAATTAATATTTTCGCCACTTCCATTCTTTCCCAATGCCGCCCTTAAGCGGAGGATTTTCGCGGCCCCCTACCGGTAAGAAAAATTCTAAGAACCCCGGGGCAAAATAATAAAATGTACCCCCAGGCAATAAGTTCATAAATAAAAACCGGGATAAGACGCGGCAATAAATTTAACGCGTTTCCGTTCTTTAAGATCGTACGATAACGATTTTTGATCAATTCATAATGCAGGTTGTCATCAAGATACCTCCTGGCAAAAGGCTTATCGAGACCGGAGTCGGGACGAAAAGATCCCCCGCGCACATGATAAGCTACTGCCAACGGGATATAATAGGCGCACCAGCCCGCTTTTTTTGCCCTCCAGGAAATATCCAGGTCTTCATAAAACATTTTCATTTCAGGATCAAAAAATCCGTTTTTTTCTTTAATCTCTTCCAGCATTTCCCTGCGATAAAAAGCCGCGCTTCCGCTTACCCCGAAAATAAACCCGGGTCTTTCAAACCGGCCAAAGCCCTTTTTACCGTATCCCCGCTCGCCAGCGGTCAACCAAGCAGTTAAAAAAAGACCGGCGCTGTCAATAGTCTTTCTGTCCCGCCGCAAGATCTTGCCGCTCACAAGCCCCACCATTTCATGAGCCAAGAATCCCCGGCACCCCTGTTGGATAAAATCCATATCCAGTATTAGATCATCATTCAGACAAAGAATAAAATCTCCCCCGCTTAGTGCGATACCCTTATTAAGGCCTGCCCCATAAAACAGGTCTTGGGAACCGGCAAGGAATTTAACCGAAGGATATGCCCCGCCAAGGTTCCGGGACACGGCAGAAGAGGGTGAATTATCGATCACGATAATTTCATGAACAGGATAACTTTGAATAAGCAAAGAATCCAGGCAGTGCTTAAGATAATCTTTTGCCCCGGCTGTCACCACTATTGCGCTTACCTTTTCCGTTACCCGCCTTTCCTGAAAACGGATTTTTTCTCTCTCTGTATCCGCCCTCCGCTTCCCGGATTCAAAAAACAAAATAAACATCCGGGGTAAGTCGTATACAAGATACAGCGGCAGCATTAAAATAATCCCCGCAAAGGATTGATTCTTTAATATTGTCAGATGGCGGTTACGGAAACTTAAATATCTCCTGACAGGTTTACCTGCAGCCGAACTGTTGCCGCGGTGAAAACATTTTAACCGCGGATAAAACAAACACTTCCAGCCTTTTTTTTGCCCCCGCCAGGATAAATCCGCGTCTTCGAAAATAAAAAACATCCTTTTATCAAAATAACCATAAGCGTCTTTTATCTCTTCCAGCATTTTACGCCGGTATAAAGCTGCCGCACAGCAAGCGCCGAAAACCGGGCCGGAATTATTAAACCCGGAGGCATCGGCCAACCCCCTCCCGAGGTCGTGAAACCTTTTTAAAAAATCCATCCTGATCCCGGCGGAATAGATATTTTTTCCCTCCGCGTCCAGTATCTTCGGCTGGATAGTACCCGTTTCCGCAGGAAGCGAATTGATCAACCTGAAAGCCTCCCTAAGAAAATCTTTCCCTAAAACCGTATCACAATCCAGAAAAAGAACCCACTCGCCCCTGGAAATCGGCAAACCCTGGTTACGCGCCCGGCTGGCGCCAAAGTTAACTTTATTCTCAATTATCCTTACCCCGGGATATTCCCGCTTTACGAATTCTGCCGTTCCATCGCTAGAGGCATTATCCACCAGGATTACCTCCGCCTCCGGGAAATCCTGGTTAAAAACCGAATTCAGGCAGTTGACAACACACCCCCGGCTATTATAAGTAGGAATGATTATCGAAAACCGGACCATTTTAAATCGCCTTAATTATAGAATAAAGCTCCCTGCCCAATACGCCCAGGGAATACTTTTCTTCTACCTGGTTAGCCGCCTTATAACCGATCCCTTCCCTAAATTCTACGTCAAGGACCAACGATCTCATCTTTGCGATAAAATCTTTACGGTCGGAGGCTAACAACCCGGTTTTCCCGTCTTCAATGACCTCTTCGGCCTCTCCCGTTTTACTGCAAATTACCGCTTTCCCCATCGCCATATACTCGAATAATTTTGTCGGACTCTTCGCCCGGTTAAAATAACTATCTTGCGTCAAAGGCAGTAATCCGATATTTATGCCCGCTAAGTGCTGCGGGATGCCTTCAGGATGAATCCAGGGATAAAATTTTATCCTGCCGGCAAATTTATAGCCTGCGGCCCTGTTTTTTAATTCATCATAATATTTCCCCTCCCCGGCCAGATATAAAAAAACATTATCAAACTCCCCGGCCAGTTCCGAGAAACAAGATAAAATGAACGAAAGGTTATCCCGCATCTCGGGGTGATAAACCGTCCCAATCCAGGAAAAAACGACTTTGGAAGGGTCTGTCTCCGGGCGCGGGGAAAAAAGCCCGGTATCTACCCCCGTGGGAAGATAATAAGTCCGTTTGTTAAAACGGCCCAGATACCCCTCGAGGAACCGGCTGGAGGCAATACAGGCATCGGCATGCCGCGCTACCTTCCTGGTAGCATACTCCATCTTGGAAGAAGGGAAAAACCCGAAATAATATTTCGGGTTTTCACGGATATTCCAGTCATCGCAGTCAAAAATCAGCTTATTCCTACGCAATAAACCGGCTAGCAAAACAGCCGGAGCATGATAATTCAACCTTTGAAGAAAAAAAATGTTTCCCTTACTTTCCTTGATCAATCTTCGGAAGGCGGCAAGATTATAACCCGCTTTCCGCACCCAGCCCATCTTAAATTCATTCTCCCCATACTCCGCACCCAGATCGTCGGCAAAAGACAAAATTTCCGTTTCTACGCCCAGGGATCTCAATTGGCGCGCAAACCCATAACATCTTACCCTCGCCCCGGACAAACGACAACCTTCCCGTGTGATAAAAATTACTCTCATCTCGGCTGGGCAGTAATCTTGGCATAAGCCGATAAAAGATTCCTTGCCGTAGAAGACCAGTTAAACTTATCCTCCGCTCTTTTCCGCGCTGCCAGGCCAAGCTTGCTGGAAAGGTCCTTATGATTAAGTAAGTAGAGCATCCCTTTAGCTAAAGCATGGTAATCCCCTGAAGGAACCAACAGCCCTACCCCTCCCAGCATCTTATGTACTTCCCCCACATCGCTTGCCACAATCGCTTTGCCGGACGCCATATATTCCACAATCTTAAGCGGGCTCTTACAGCGGCTTACTTCGGTATCTTTAAAAGGAGCGACACAAACATCAGCCGCGCTGATATAAAAAGGTATTTCTTTATGGCTTACCGCCCCTGTAAAGATTACTTTATGCCTTAAGCCAAGATCCTCGGCCAGCCGGTACAATTGCTTTTCCAGAAAACCTTCCCCCGTAATAAGGAACTTCACGTCGGCACGCTCATGCAAGATGATATTCGCCGCCCGGATAAGAAGATCTACGTATTGCGCCCCGTGCAACTGGCCGATATATAATATAAGGTATTCGTTTTTTGTAATCCCGTATTTTTTTAGGACCTTTTCACCGTTTAGGCCCGGGCGGAATGTATCAAGATCCGCCCCCACCGGAGTATAAGATATGAATTCTTTCTTTACCCCGAATTTTTCCGCAAGATCCATAAGGCAATTACTGGCGCAAGATGTAGAATCCGCCAATAAAGGCAGGAAACGCTCCAGTAGCTTAAAAGAGGAACCGATAAACCTCGAACGCACCCCCTTACCGCAAGATTCATACCATATTTTTTCCTCCCAATCATCCCAATCGTAATGCAAAGGTTTCCTGCTGAGATAAGCGGCCAGCACTGCCGGAAGGGAAGCGTAATAATGGCATTTCTGGAAATGCACCACATCCGACCATTGCGCCAAAAGGATAATACGGCGGATATTTTTTACAAAAGCAAAAATATTCGGTGCACGGTTTAAAGGTATACAATCGATTCCGCTCAGAACGGTTCCGCGATACCGGTGGTTCAAAAGAACCGGAAAATAACAAAGCTTTACCTTGTGCCCTTCTTTAACGAACTCTTTTGCCAGGTTCAAAATACGGATAGTCCAAGGCTCGGATTTGTCAAAAAGGTCGTGCGGATGGATCAATAGTATCTTCACTTTTACTTTTTCCTTCCCCCCAGGATAACCCTCCCCCCTAAAGACATCAAAATCCAAAAGTACATTATATAAACCATAATATAAAACAGGAGAAAAACGAGCAACAGCCAGCTTAAAATTCCTCTCTTTTTACCGGAAGAGCGGCCCCGGGAAGGAAGTTCCTGAAGAGAAACCAGCGAATCTTTTAAGATCGCATTTTTATCCTGTTCGCTTAAGCCGCGCGCAACAGAAAGCGGAGCCTCTTTCCCCTCTTGAATATTAGTCTCCTGGACCTTAAGCCCCAGCGAAGAAGCCAGGTCCAGAAGTTCTTCCGCCCTTTTCTTTCTCTTGGCGTAATTATTCCCATCAAGGGACTCCCAAAGATAATGCCAATCTTGTTTAGGCAGCGGGGCGAGATTAAAATTACCCGGTTTTTCATACACTTCGGTCCCGGCGATGAGGTGTAATGTATTAATCGACTTTATGGTATCCAGGTAACGATGGTTCTTTCTGATAAAATTTACCGTCTTGCCAAATTCATTCTCACCCTCCCCCGGGAAACCGACAATAATGAAAATCTCCGTTTCCATTCCCGCCTTCTTTGCCGCTTTTATGTTTTCTTCCGCCACCTCCGAAGAATAGGGTTTTTTCATCATTTTAAGCACACTGTCCGAACCGCTTTCGACGCCGATCTGGATCCTGGAACATCCGGCGCGGCGCATCTTGACAAACAACCCTTCATGCATCCGGCGGTGCGGGGCGATCTGCCCGGACCAGGACATCTCCAAGTTGTTCCGGATCATCCCTTCGCAGACCCCTTCCAGTTGGAGAGGGTCCCCGTTCATCAGATTGTCACAAACCGTAAAAGAATCGATCCGATAGCGGTCCCTCAAAAATAAGAGTTCTTTTATTATGTTTTCCGGACTGCGCCTGCGGTAGCCCTGCACCAGGCGGTAATTCTTGCAAAAACTGCAATGGCCGAGGCATCCGCGGCTCCATTCTACCAGTATCGTGTTTGGGGAAACATACTGGTTTAGATCGAACGCGCGGTAATCGGGAAAAGGGATGGAATCCAATGGCTCAATAAGGCCCCGGCTCGCGGATTTCCATATCCCGCCTTCTTTATATGCCGTACCGGGAAGATTGTTTGAGTCCGACGGATTACTCTTAATAATCTCATAAAGCGTTTCCTCTCCCTCTCCCACTACGAAATAATCGACATTTCCCTCCGGAAGATTATCGGTAAAAAAACCCCTCTGTTCTTCCGTAGAGCATGCCGGACCGCCCAAAATAATTTTCTTGCGCGGATCTTTTTCTTTTACGCGCCGGATCACCTCGATCGTAATGCGCTCTTTTGGATCAACCACCGAAAATCCCACCAAGCGGGCCGGAGACGATAATATTTTCTTTACCGCGTAATCGATCTCCTTCTCAAACAACTTACACACTAAAGGAAAAGTCTTTTCATTGCTCCAATAATTCTTATTTTCGATGTGCCAAAGCATCTTATACTCATCAGGAGCGGAATTATGGAAATAAATATTAAAATCATAAACCTCGGAATTCACTCCTTTGCCCCGGATGTAAGAATCCAGATACCCCAAACCGATAGAGGGGCTTTCTACCCCCCATGGCGGAAGGGTAGCCAAGACCAGGCTTGAATAAACTTCATCCGAATTTCCGTTTTTTAATGTATTTTCCTGACCCATTTTCTCCATGGTTGTTTTAGCCGCACCCTGCAACCGGTTATCATGAAGCGTTGTTTAAGCCTCAAATCTTAATACTATACGGCTAGTATGGATGCTGTCTTTCCTAAAAACACTGTGTACCCCCTCATCGTTACGCCCCGGGGGAAGGTCCAGGAGGCAAAAATTAACCATCCTCCCGCGGTAAAGACAGGGCAAGTTCTGGATCTCAATAAAGGATTTTTTATCTTTACGCCCTTCCTGTTGCATCTCTACCTTCGGCAATCCGAGGCTGGAGGCCAGGCTCAGCTGGCCGGCCTTTAGAAATCCCACGTCTCTCCAGGAATCCTCAATGGCCGGGAGTTCGAAAGACTCCCCATCGGCGGAATACCCGTCGTATGCCTCATTAAAAACCAGGCCGAACTTCTGCTGCCCGGCGATCACTTCTTCGGTAAAATGTGTTTTTACCGACCAAACTATGAATTTCTTGTCGACTTCGATCTGCCAATTTTGAAAAACCGGGATATCCTCAAAATCCACCCTCAGCGATAGCAGGTTACCAGCTTTCCTCCATGCCGACCAGTCGCACAAAGAAGAATCATGCCATTTCCCTTTGATATAAAAAGAAGCGCTGATGCCGACATTCGCTGTCAGTTTATGCTCATGGCAATAAATATTCATTATCTTGGCACCCGGATCCAGGTTAACACGCAGCGGCCCCGAAGAGACGATAATCATGGTTTCGTTATTCTTTCTCCCGTGAAACACCCTGCCCAGCCTGACATCATCCTCTTTAACCCGGTTGATAACCTGGTAAGGAATCCGGAGCTTTGAAATCAGGCCGAGTATTTTTCTCAATCTCCTGGCGCGCTGCCAGGGGGAGTTATCCGGCTTAACATAAAATTTACGGTAATTATGTTCAACCGGGGCTTTTTTGAAAAAAGACAAGAAACGTTCTTTAATGGGGGGTTTAAAATAAATCCCGAACTTATCCATGTTCTTGGTCAAATCCGTTTCGTGCATCAAGAAACAGGTAGAAACATTGGTAATCTCATCGATAAAATCCCTGTTCCTTACCAAAAAATCGCAGGTTTCCTTAAATTCCCTGCCGGACTCGCCAGGATGTCCGACAATAATATTTATCGCCGTCGATATCCCCGCCCTATGCGTATCCCGGATTACCTGTTCGGCAACGGTTGAATCGAAAGATTTGTTCATCTTTTTAAGAACCTTATCGGAAGCGGACTCCATCCCGTAACAAAGGCGGACGCATCCCGACCTCTTCAGTTTCCCCAACAGTTCAGGAACCATCCCTTTCCTGATCGCTGCGTAAGAAAGCCACTGGATCGCAATCTTATTTTCTATAATTAAATCACAAATTGCCTCCAGTTGTTTGAGGTTACCGTTACACAATAAATCATTGAATTCAAACTGGTGGATATCGAATTTCTGGAGGTAATAATTCAGGTCGGCGAATACCTTTTCCGGGCTCCGAAACCTGTAAGGCCCTCCCAGCTTATGGTCTACGCAAAAGCTACACCGATTAATACACCCCCGGCTGGAAATAAGCGGCAGGGGCCGGTATTCGCTGGATGGATTATATTGGCTTAAATCGAAATCCGAAAAATCGATCATCGGGAGCTGGTCTATATCCTTTAAATAATTAGGGGGAGAAAAAGAATGGTATTGTTTATCCAGGCACACTATCGTCCCGGGAATACCCACCAGATTTTCCAGGGATTTGTTTTCTTCAAAGCGCCGGATAACCTCAAGCAAAGGAAGTTCTCCTTCCCCAACCACAAAAAGGTCCACAATTTTTTCGGGATCTACCCGCTCCGTGTTCCAATAAACCCCCGGCCCACCCATGACGACGATCTTGGAAGGATCTGCCTTTTTTATCCAATGCGCGATATGTATGGCGACATTTAAACTGGCGATTGTCACCGACAATCCAATGATTTTAGTTTTAGCGCGGGCCATCTCATCGATAAAACTATTCAGGTCATCCCGGAAACCGGAGCACAATTTATCTCCCAGCTCCAAGGGGGTAAAATTGTTTATGGTGTCGATTTCCCAAAGTTCCTTTCTTCCCGGGTCGGCTTTATTGAACAACTTAACGTTTAAATCAATAACTTTAGACACTATGCCTTTTGATTTTAAAAAGCTGCTCAAACACGCCACCCCCAGGGGAGGCATCTTTGTCTGCCAGGGAGGGACATTCACCAGGATAACCTTCGGCACACTGTCTTCAGAAGCAGACTCTTCGCATCTTTTACAGATAAAATTTTCCTCCGATTCGGCAATACCGTCCCTTTTCCCTCTTGCCTCGGCGTATCGCGGGGAATTCCAAACTTCATAAATACTTTGCGTATTAAGGTTCCCCAGGACCACCTCTCTCTTCCAATCCATACAGCATAAAATCACATCCCCGTTTTCGACGATATGCATCATCTCGTTTGCCCAGATGCTCTTGCATCCAAAAACTTTTGCGTGGCGGGCCTGCGGCAGGCACTTGACATTACCTCCCCGGCTGACGGGACCTTCGAAAAAGCTGATCCGGGTAATTCCCTGTTTTTTCCAAAAATCAAATATTTCCTCCTTCTCCTTGTCCGAAAGATACTGGTGCCTTAAAAAAGTCAACATCACAAAATCTTCAATTTTCTTTTTTTCTTTGGCCTTTTGGATAAAACTCAATACCCGTGGCAAAACGATTTCGGAATCCAATCCCATCGCATCCCTGATCGTCTCTTTCCTTATCCCGTGCATGCTGATGCCTATCCAGTCAAGCCTGGAATTAATTAACGCATCCTGTGTTTTATCATCCAAAAGCGAACCGTTGGTTAAGATATGCACACAGGCCCAGGGGACCTTCTCTTTGGCGTAATTTATTCTTTGCACAATATTAATATCGGTCAGCGGTTCGTTATTTAAGTACAGAATTATACGTTTTATCGTGCGGTGGCCGCCGCAATCATCGATAATTTTCCTAAACAACGTTTCATCCATTACCCGGGGGCTCAACCGGGGGCTGACTTCATCGTTAGGGCAAAAGATACAATGCGCGTTACAAAACGAAGTCGTCTGTATAGAGAGATATTCAGGATAGCTGACGAAATTGTTCACACTAAGCCTCTTTTAAAAATAACTTCCTTCAATTATTCAAAATAACCCAGGACTTTTAAATTTGTTTTTGAATCCTCGTCGAGAGGGTGTACCTCGTAGATTAACTTATATGCTCCTTTGTCACGCCAGCGCCATTTTTCCAGTTTCGCCCTTAGGGAATCGAACCGGTATTTTATTTTCCTGTCAAATTCCCATTTTTCCTGCACCACAAGATTAGTTAATTCATTCGGATCTTTTTTAAGGTTATAAAGTTCATATTCATTTATGCTTCCTGGATACTCCACTTCGATCAGCTTCCAGTCAGGCAGACGAACCGCACGCATTATTACCTCACCCTGTTCGATCTCGCTGAAAGCATAAGACTCTCCTGTTTCTCTTTTTCCTGACATCAGGGAAGAAAGATCCCTGCCCTCAAAAGGTAAACCGGTTTTTATCCCGGCAAGTTTTAATAAAGTAGGCGTGATATCAATCAATTGCACCTGCCGGTTAATTACCGTGCCCGCGGGAAGATGATCCTGATAAACGAAGATCAAGGGAACCCGAAGCAGAACATCATACAACATGAACCCGTGGCCGAACTGCTTCTTACGGTCGTATAAATTTTCCCCGTGGTCGGCGGTAATCACAATAATGGTATTCTTGAACAAACCCCGGTTTTTAAGAAAATTAACTATCAAATTAATCTGGTCGTCGATAAACCGGATCCCGCCGTCATATTGACAAATATAATAATCTGCAGTTTTCCTGTCAAGATTTCTGGTCTTTCCCGGAAAAAGCCCGCTGGTCTTAAAATCCTGGCGCAGGTTGATCTCTTTTAAGCTGGGATTTGACGTAACGAACATCCGGTCGTAGGGATTCGGAGGCTGATACGGGGCGTGGGTATCAAAATAATGGATCCAGAGAAAAAACGGCTTGCGCTTATTCATCCCGAACCACTTAAACCATTTAATCACGCGGTTTGTCAGGATATCCGCGGGTTCTTTAAAAGTATCCGAAATAGTATCAAAACTGTCTTCCAGGCCGGGGGTCTCGGAAAAGAGCTCGCCGTGGGCGGATATTGCCGCGGTAAAATAACCATGTTCCTGCAATATGGAAGACAAGGTGGGGAGCGATAACAGGATAGGTTCTTCCGAAAGCAGGCAATGACCGTTTGTAGAAGGATAGGTGGAAGAAAATAGAGAAGGAACCGAACCAGCCGTAACAGGGGCCTGCGTGATCGCCTGATCAAAAAGAACGCCTTTTTTGGCTAACTCATCGATGTTCGGTGAAGTCAAACGCCCATAACCATAACATCCTAAATGGTCCCTCCTTAAGGCGTCAATCGTGATGATAATAATATTGGGGCGTTTATTGCGGAATTTAGCGGTGAGAAAAAAAATCCCCAAAACAGCCAGTGCGGAGATAAGTATAATTTTAAAGGTTTTCATTTTTTAAGCGCTCCTTTTCCCCTGGATCCGTGCTTGCATTTGTTCGTTATGCATCAAGTTGTCGCACATTTTCAAACATCCAATCTCCAGAAAATAAGGGTCCTCCTTAGGCAGGTATTTTGCTTTGCTTCTAAATTCCCGGTAACCCTGGCTGAGCCAGATATCCTTAAAATCGCTTTTATTTATATTGCCCATCACTTTTTTTACTCCGCGGCAGCATGGCACAACCTCTCCGCCGGCCAGGATCCTGGAAAAAGACCACCCCGCATAGCATGGTATCTCATTAATCCTGCCGCGGTCATAATCAGCCTCCGAGGAAAAATCATTTTTAATTCTCCGGATAAACCCTTCAAAAAATTCCAAACGGATCCGATCCTTCACGTCCGAAGAATGCCAAAGACTGCGGATTGCCTCTGATTGGCGTAAAACATCATTTTTCTGATCCTGATCCAGAAGCAATGATTCCGTTCCCTCCAGGGTATCCAGGAGCGTAAAATATACCCCATCCGCCTTCATCTTAAGCGCGAACTTAAACATCTCTTCGGTTTCCGCATAGTTTAAGTTACATATAACGTTAGATAAGGTAACTACGGGTTTTCTTTTTTTTTCTTCCGATAAAAATACCAGGTTCTCGCGGATTTTTTCGAATGCTTGGAGCGGGCAGCCGGGATGCGTTTTTTGATAAATTTCCGGGCTGGCGGCCCAAAGGCTTATTGCCAATTCATCTACCCCGATTCGAATCAGGTTTTTTATCTTTTCTTTATCAAGCAATGAAAAATTTGTCGTAAGGCAACAGATCAGACCCTTGGATTTAGCGTATTCCAACAACTCCATAATCCGGGGGTGCAGAAAAGGTTCCCCTCCGCCCGTAAAGCGTATCCTTTTTGACCCCAGTTCCGCCAGCTGGCTTATCAGTTTTTTGGCAACCTCATAATCCATCTCCTGAGAAAGCACCGTTTTATCCGGCTTTTGTTTCAACAAGGACGAATACAACCAGCATCCGGCGCATTTTAAATTGCAACGGTTGGTGAGGTCCAAAACCACCTGCTCGGGGCCGATAAAAGCCTCCCTGCCGTTACGTATCCCATCTAAAATAAGGTCGCTTGACCTGGCAACGGAAAGATAATTGATTCTGGGCCTTTTCCCTATCCTGGCCGCTGCCTTTAATAACGCCCTCTCTAAAAAAGTCAGGGACATCATCCGGTTATGCATATGTACATTTCTTCCGATATCGTCGCAGCTTTTATAACAACCCGCTTCTTTGGTGCAAGGATCGTTGCCGATAAGACGGAAAAAAGGATCGTTTTTTTCATAAACCAGTGTTTTCTTGCGGAACTCCCGCTGCTTTTGGCCGTTCCAGATCCGGCCGAAA
>Ga0172380_10003380_pt1 | contig 22038 bp, 20 predicted proteins | sample Leawe162metaG_FD_119747 | JGI IMG/M metagenome (GOLD analysis project Ga0172380, IMG submission 119747) | Leachate microbial communities from a municipal landfill in Southern Ontario, Canada - Leachate well 162 metaG | ecosystem: Engineered > Solid waste > Landfill > Unclassified | place...
CAGCGCGTAGCGCTGGCGCGCGCCGTGGTGATAAAACCGGACCTGCTGCTGCTCGATGAGCCCACGGCCAATCTCGATCCTGTGAACGTAAGAATGATCGAAGAACTTGTAATGCAGTTCAACCTGGAAAGCGGGTTGACCGTAATTATGTCGACACATGATATGCAGCAGGCGCAGCGTGTAGCCAACAGGATAGGCGTCCTGATGAACGGTAAGCTCGTACAGGTGGGCAAGCCCGGCGATATCTTTTACTCTCCCGATAGTGCCAGGATCGCGGGCTTTGTGGGTATTCGCAACCTGTTTCGAGGCTACATTGTGCGGAACGAAGCTGGCATTGTTGTAGTAAACATCAATGGCCGGGATATCCAGGCTGTCTCGGACTTGCCGGCGGAGTCGGCCGTGGAAATCTACATCCGGCCTGAAGATGTAGTTCTGTCCACAACGGTCTCTACAGGCAGTGCGCGCAACAACCTGCGGTGCTCCATCAGGTCATTTTCCCCAAACGGTCCGCTATGCACTGTCATTGTGGATTGCGGATTCCCGCTTGAAGTGCTGGTAACGGATAAGTCCGTTGTTGAGATGGAATTGAGCCAGGGCCAGGAGGTGTATGCCTCGTTCAAGGCTTCCGCGGTCCGAGTGTTGCCGTCAATGCCGAGATGAGCCTGTCAATGGGCTGGCGATGTAGGTACCGCTTTTGCCGCCCGTTTTCTTGATAAGGCGCATATCTGTGATAATCATGCCCTGATCGAACATCTTGCACATATCGTAAATAGTCAGCGCCGCAACAGCTACAGCTGTGAGAGCTTCCATTTCGAAGCCCGTTTTGCCCCGGCCTCTGACCGTAGCTTCGATAGCTATGACGCCTTTTTTGGCAGGGAAACTGAAATCAACAGATATACTGGTAATGAGAAGGGGATGGCACAGCGGGATGAGGCTGGATGTCTGCTTGGCAGCCATGATGCCGGCTGCCTGCGCTACTGCCAGGACATCGCCCTTGGGTGTATTCTGCCCTTTTACCTTCCCGAGAGTATCATTGCTCATGCTGATGCGGGCCACCGCAGTCGCCAGTCTCTGCGTGTCCTTTTTGCTTGATACATCTATCATGCGGGTGTCATGTTTGCCCATGTCTTATCCCCCTATGCCTGACATCCTGGTATGCGCGGCGCAGTTGTCCGACAGCCGGTGCATCTCGGGTTTGGCTGCAATAGCATCGAGCAGCAATTGTTTAATATCGTGAACCGTGGCGCCCCTGCGCAAAGGCGCTCGTACATCTATACCGTCTGTGGAGAAGAGGCAGGGCAGCAATTTGCCGTCTGCCGACAGTCTAAGCCTGTTGCAGCGGTTACAAAAAGGCTCCGAGACAGCCTCGATAAATCCCACCGTACCGCCGGCCCCGGGCAAGCGATAGTATTTTGCTGCGCCGTTGCCGGTCATGCCGTAGTGAGGTTCAAGCGTTCCCAGCTTCTCTATTTCCCGGCGCAGCAAATTGGCCGGAACAAGGCCGGCCGCTCCCTGAAGCGGCATCAGCTCAATAAATCGCACGTGCCACCCTTTTTCCAGCGTCGTAAGGGCGAAATCCTGTATCTCGTCGTCGTTGATACCCTGCATGGGAACCACATTAATCTTGACCGGGTCCAGTCCGGCTTCCCTGGCGGACTCCATTCCCCTGAGCACGTCAGCCAGGTCGCCTGTGCGTGTTATCTGTCTGAAGCGGTCGGTTTTCATCGTGTCCAGGCTGATATTAACGCGCTGCAATCCTGCCTTTGCCAGCTCGGCCGCATACTTATGCAGCAGTATGCCGTTGGTGGTCATCGATATCTCGAGTATCGCTTCCACCGCTGAGATCATGCGTATCAGGTCCGCTATGCCCGCTCTGACCAGCGGTTCGCCGCCCGTGATCCGGATCTTATTCATGCCGATCTCCACTGCTGCGCGCACCACCATAAGGATCTCTTCATAGCTTAAGATATCCTGGTGCGAGACAAGCGGGACGCCTCCAGGCGGCATGCAGTAGATGCATCTGAGGTTGCAGCGGTCGGTGACGGATATCCTCAGGTAGTCTATGCCCCTCTGAAAGCCATCGCATATTCCCGGCATAATTACCCCCTGATCAGATATGATCTCCCGATCTGCCCTGCAGCGTCTCTATGGCATGTGGCACGAGGGGCAACAGCAGACCCAGGTATTCCTGAACGGCTTTAGGGTTGCCCGGCAGGTTGATGATTAGACATCTGCCGCGCGTGCCGGCCACAGCGCGGCTGAGCACGGCCGTAGGGGTTTTTTTATAGCCGATGGCCCTCATCATCTCCACGATGCCGACCAATTGCTTGTCAATTATACTCAGCGTGGCCTCCGGTGTAACGTCCCGTGGACTTATGCCGGTACCGCCCGTTGTGACAATCAGGTCCACATTGCTGCTGTCAGCCCATGTTGCAAGGGTACTGGATATGATTTCCTCCTCGTCGGCCACGATCTGATAAAGGGCGACCTCCATCCCCATGTTGCGGAAAGTTTTAACTATGTAATCGCCGCTTGCATCAGTGCGCTGGCCCTGTGAGCCTTGGTCGCTGACGGTGAGAACCCCTGCTTTATACATTCAACATCCCTTGTAGGGGCGTACCTTCAGGTGCGCCCGTTTTCGGGCGGGTTTAAAAACCCGCCCCTACCCTGACCTCCTTATATGAATTGAGGCCGTCTTTATTATACCAACCCTTTTCAATGTTCCCAGCATGGCCAGTATGGAGCTGGCCATAATATCTTTTACGAACCGTTTGAGCGGCACGTTTTTGCCGTTCACTGCCACCGACATATCGGCAGCCATGTCGGCGATTACATCATGTTCGATAAAATCGGCGATCCTGGTTATTTCCTGCCGGCCGAACACCGGTTTTTCCCCGGCTCTCTTGACTTTTGCTATTACTGCACAGAGGTCGGATGCGTTGCATACCAGATCCCCTGGTTTGCCTGATGGGCAGACCTCGATCTTGGGCGTACTGGTATCTTTAAATCCCTCCGCCAGGATGATGTCGTAGCTATCGCCGAGCAGACGCACGGTTTCCTCCAGCGCAGGTTCATGATCGAGCTTATTGAAGACGGTTACCCGCAGAGGTGAACTGATCGCCACGGCGTCACTGCCGGCCTCAGAATAGCGCCAGGTGTCCTTACCCTGCGCATCGAGATCGATTGTCTGGTGGCTGTGCTTGACGGCGCCCACGCGATAACCTCGTGACTTGAATTCGGCAATGAGTTTCTCCATGATAACCGTCTTGCCCACTCCTGACCTGCCAACGATAGCTATAACCGGCACCATATGGTTCACCTCGCTATAACATTTCCTCTATATCATCCAGTAATTGCACCTTTAATATATCTCCCGGTCTGGCCAGTGGAGAGTCCTCCGGGACGATTGCCAGGCCGTTGGCTCCCGACATGGAGGTCAATATGCCCGATCCCTGCGGGCCGGTGACGCATGCCTTCCAGCCATCTTCTGTTCTGGCGACTTTAACCCGCACGAAAATGCGTCGCGCATCAGTATTGATAATCTCCTGGTCTATTGCGGCGTATATAACCGGCCTGGTATGTTTATGAATGCCGCGCATCTTCAGGATGGCCGGCCGGGCGAACTGTTCGAATGTGATCATGGAACTGACGGGATTGCCCGGCAGTCCAAGGTGGGGGACCTCCCGGCCGTTGTCCGCTTTGAGTGTACCGAAGGCAATTGGTTTGCCCGGTTTCATACGCACTGTCCAAAATCTGATGTTTCCCATTTGGGCCAGCACATCCTTAACTACATCGTAATCCCCTTTGGAGACCCCGCCGGAGGTTATCAGCATATCGGCGTCCAATCCAAGCCTGATTTTTTCCTGCAGCGAGGTCAGTGTATCCCTGCCTATACCTATTATCCTGGCGATGCCACCGTATCTGGCGACGTTGGCTGCGATGGTATAGCTGTTGCTGTCGTAGATCTGACCCGTCGCAAGCGGTTTGCCGGTGGGACATAACTCATCGCCGGTGGAAAGTACCGATACTACAGGGCGGCGAATGACGTTCGCGTTCTCATTTCCCAACGAGGCCAATATACCTATGCCCGAGGGTAGCAAAAGAGTGCCTTTTATCAGTACGACCTGTCCGGCGCGGATGTCTTCGCCTTTCAGGCGGGCATTGAGTTGAACCTGAGCAGTCTCCAGTATTCCTATTACGTCCAGTGGCTTTTTCTGTTTTTTTCGCTCTGTCTCATCGGTATTTTCAAATTGGACAACTGCATCAGACCCTGCGGGCAGGGGCGCGCCCGTCATGATGCGCACGGCTGTCCCGCCAGTCACTTCCAGTGATGTAGTATAGCCGGCTGCCACCTCTCCGATTACCTTTAGATAAACGGGACTTTGCCGGCTGGCGCTGAATGTATCGCAGGCTCTAACCGCGAATCCATCCATGGCCGAGTTATCATGGGGCGGTATATCAAACCGCGCCACCACATCTTCAGCCAGAACCTGGCCCAATGCTGAAAGGATCGGCCTGTTCTCGGACTCCAGTACATGGACGGTGTCCAGTATTTTTTCCAGCGCATCTTCAAGAGGAATCATAGTCTGCAACGACCTCCGGATTGGATGGTATTATGTTGGTGGTAAATTTAAATGTCAAATTGAGTAAATCGGACCGCTGACCGTAGTATCAGCCCTGTTTAGCTTCCATTTTGCGCAGTTCAGCCCGCAATAATTTGCCCAGCAGGTTTTTGGGTAACGCATCGATAAATTGAATGGCTTTGGGAACCTTATAATTTGGCAGCTTCAATTTACAGTAGGCCAGTATTTCCCCGGCGCTGATCATCTCGTCCTTGCGCAGCACGCAGTACGCCTTTATCTCCTCTCCATATACGTCATCCTTGACGCCGATAACACCGACCTCTGCGATCTGCGGTATTTGAAGCAGGACCTCTTCAACCTCCCGTGGCGATACGTTTTCACCGCCCCTGATGATGATATCCTTCTTGCGATCGGTGATATAGAAGTAGCCGTCCTCGTCCATGTAGCCGACATCTCCGGTGTGCAACCAGCCGTTACGAAGGGCGTTGGCGGTCTCCTGAGGCATGTTCCAATAGCCTTTCATAAGGGTGGGCCCTTTGACCACCAGTTCGCCTGTCCGGCCGGGCGGCAGCTCATTATCCTGGTCATCGAATATCTTGATGGTATCTGCCTTTATCATGCAGACGCCGATGGATCCATACTTTGGCGGTTTGTTGGGCATATTGCCACATGTTGTAGCGCCGGTCTCCGTCATGCCCCAGCCTTCGTAAATATATGTGCCGGTCTTCTCCTTCCACTGTTGTCCCACCGCGAGTGGCAGAGGCGCCGCCCCGCAGGCGCACTCCTGCAAAGAGCTGAGGTCGTACTTGTCGAAGTCCGGGTGATTGAGCATCATGATATACATTGTTGGCACGCCGGAAAAATTAGTAACACGGAACTCCTGGATCAGTTTGAGGGCCTGCTCAGGATTGAACCACTTCATCACAACGCCCCTCATGGCGCCGATGACGCCCATCAGTGAGGTGGCCAATCCGTAAGAATGTGAGAGCGGCAGGACGAAAAGGCTGAGGGCCAGGCGGTTGCCCCCGGTTACCTTGCGCTCGATATCTATCGGTTTATGGGTCCTTACGTCCATCATGGTGCTTCTAATTTCAACCGTAGAAGAGCGATAGCGAAGGACGAAATCGCCGTATCCCAGCGCCGTCATGTACAGGCTGAAATGCGAGTGCATTACGCCTTTATTGGGACCGGTCGTGCCAGCTGTATAGATCAGTGCCGCAATATCATCATTATCGGTCTCTTCGATCTTCAGACTATCCGGCTGGTTTGAGACGAGAGTGTCATAAAAAATAGTGCCGGGGATATCGTCCTTCTCGGTCACTATGACATGTTTGAGTTCGGTGGCCTGTTCTTGCGCGGCCTGCACCCAGGGGGCGAACTCAGGGCTGGTTACAACGGCCCTGGCCCCGCTGTTCTGGTATATATAGGCTGCCTGGTCCGGTCTCAGCAGCGGGTTCATGGGTACTGCGATCGCGCCTATCTTGTAGATGGCAGGAAATGACCAAATTACAACCGGGCTGTTGGGCATCTGTATGGCTACTCGATCCCCCCTCTGTATGCCCAGTGACTTCAAAGCGTTGCCCAGTTTGTTGGATTGCAGTTCCATCTCTACATTGGTGTACCACTTCCCCTCGTAATAGACGCTTTCATATGGACCGTATTTCTGGATATTGTCGAGGCCGAGGCTGCCTAAATTCATACCACCTGCCTCCTGTCCGCGCTTATTTGGCTAAAAGTGGATGGGATTCTGTGACTGGAAGCATTTCCAGTAAGGTTTTAGATTGTTTTTAACCTCCGCCTCGACCACCTTGGTCTGGGCATATGCCGGATCCTTGTAGAATTTCCTGGTGGCAGGCTCGGGCTCCTCTACATCGATATCCCAGTCTGCCAGTCCGGAAATCAGTGCCATCCATGAGTAAGGCAGGACGCGTTTATTATAGCCGGAAGCAATCAGGTCGAGCTCACGGCCCTGGCATACCTCGTCTGCCAGATATCTGACCTTCTCACCGATCATCTGAAATCCGCGTACCGGCAGCCCGAGGTCGGTCAAACCGTCATCCGGGTGGGGATCGGATCCCCCGTTGCGAATAATAATCTGGGGTTTGAACTCGCGCACCAGGGGTTCGACTATCTCGCCGAAAACACGGTAGTAGGAGTCATATCCGGCGTTGGGAGGCATGGGAATATTAACGGTAAAACCTTTTCCCTTGCCCGTACCGATGTCGCCGACAAAGCCGGTTCCAGGGTAAAGAGTGCGAGGGTCCTGGTGCAGGTCGATAAAAAGCACCCTGGGATCATCGTAGAAATACTCGCAGGTCCCATTACCTGCGTGAGCGTCGGTGTCCAGAATAAGCACCTTGTTTAATTTGTAATTGTTGATCAGATAGCGGGCGGAGAAGGCGACATCGTTATAAAGGCAGAAACCTTCTCCGCATGAGGGCTTGGCGTGGTGCATCCCGCCGCCTATAGAAATGGCCTTCTTGTAGGTGCCTTTTTGAATGATGTCGCAGCCCATCTTGGCCTGGCCGATGATAAGCCGGGCTGCCTCCTCCAGCTTACCCGGCGTATCGAAGGGCATATTGTCCATACTCTGGAAAAGGCCGAACTTGACATGATCCAGTACGCCTTCATGGGCCGCTTTATAGTAATCATGTGTGAAATCTACATAATCTTTGTTACAGATGAGCAGCAGGTCTTCCAGTGTGGCCGGCGGCGCCTTAATGAAGCGGTATTTCTCCCCCTCAGGCAACCTCTCCCGCAGGAAACTTGGGAAAATCTCATACCGGTCGCCGCGGAACGGGTGTCCCGGGCCATAATCATATTCCCGCAATTCTTCGCTGTAGAGAATGGCAATAGTCAAAATGGCCTCTCCGCTAATTTATACGGGGAAAAATGCTATAGCAATATTACTCCACTGGAAAAAGTTAAACAAGGTGTCCCAGGGCGGCGTTCGTTTCACTCTGAAAATTGCTGGCGTTTTGTTTAACCTTTAATATAAAATGTATACATTTACTGGTGAGGAGGCCGGATCTATGAAAAAGGTATTGGTCACCGGCGGCACAGGATTCATCGGCCGGCATGTTGTACGTGGCAATGTTGAAAAAGGCAATCAGGTGCGCGTGCTGGTATTGCCGGGAGACGAAGGAGAGGCCGCTATCAAGAAGCTGGGTGTGGAGACCGTGACCGGTGATATTCGCGATTACGAGTCTGTCAGGCAGGCTGCAGCCGGCAGAGAGGTCATATTCCACTGCGCGGCGGTTGTTACGGACTGGGCGCCGGCCAGGCTATTTAAAGAGGTTACCGTGGGCGGGGCCGAAAACATCTGTCGCGCCGCCATCGAAGCGGGAGTATCGCGGCTGGTGGACATCAGTACTTGTGACGTCTTCGGCACCAGTGAATCGATAGTGATGGATGAGACTCTGCCGCTGCAGTACTGGGGAGAGCCCTACCCAGATGCCAAGATAGACGCGGAAAAGATCATGCGCAGGTATCATGAGGAGAAAGGGCTGCCGCTGGCCATGGTTTATCCGCTGTGGGTGTACGGCGAGGGTGATCAGACCTTCGTTCCCCTGCTGGCCGATGCCATCATCAAGAAGGAACTGATATTCTGGCGAAAGGGCGCCATAGTGTGGCCCACATACATCGACAACCTGGTAGACCTGTTGCTGTTGATCTCGGAGGACAAGAGGGCCGTCGGGAACGGCTATCTGGTCCATGACGGCGAGTCGACAACGCTGGAGGAATTCTGCGCGGGTATAGCCGCTGCACTGGGAGTGCCGCCCATCAAGACTTATATACCTTACTGGGCAGCGATGAACGCGGCCAGGGTGATGGAATTTAGCTGGAGGCTTTTCAAGATTAAAATGCGCCCTCTGCTGACTACATATACTGTAACAAACCTTGGATCGAGGTTCAGGTTTTCCATAGACAAAGCCGAACGGGAGCTGGGATGGAAACCGCGTATAAGCTACCGGGAGGGCTTCGATCGCACCATGCAATGGTTAAAAACACTGGACAAGGCATCTTTTAAACAGAAATAAGGGAGAAAAAAATGAAAGACTTTAAAGATAAGCTGGTTTACATAAGTGGTGGTTCTTCAGGCATTGGGCTTGGAGTGGCGAAAGCGATGGCGGCCAGGGGGGCCAACGTAGTTATCTTTGCGCGCCGTCAGAAAACGCTGGACGCTGCCCGTGATGAGATCAATGCATGCCGGATGATCGAGAGGCAGAAGATACATTGCCGGTCGATGGATGTCTCTCAGCGCGAACAGGTGGAGGCGGTGCTCAAAAAGGCTGTAGCGGAATACGGCGTTCCCGACATCCTGATCAACTGCGCCGGACGTGCCCGCCCCGCTTACTTTGAGGAGATCAGCTTTGAGCAGTTCGAGGAAACCATGAAAGTGGACCTGTACGGTGTATGGAATACGATATCGGTACTTCTTCCTTATATGAAAGAGCGCGGCGGATATATTGTGAACGTATCTTCCATCGTGGGTTTCCTGGGCATCTTCGGCTATACCGATTATGCTGCCGCCAAGTTCGGCGTGATTGGTTTATCGGAAGCTTTACGCAGTGAATTCAAGAGATACAATATCGCGGTCTCGGTGCTGTGTCCGCCGGATACCGACACCCCCGGATTTGTGGAGGAAAACAAATCCAAACCTGAGGAGACCAAGGTTATCTCGGCCGGGGCAAAGCTTATGCAACCGGAGGCTGTAGCGGAAGCCCTGCTGAAGGGAATGGCTAAAGAGGAGTTCATTATCATCCCCAACACGGACGGCCGTTTTACCTATATTATGAAGCGGCTTTTCCCCTGGCTGGTCGAGATGGTAACCGATTCGCAGGTGCGGCAAGTGCAGAAAGCACAGGTAAGAGGTCGGTGAGAAGGGATGATTAAAGACGACAAACGCCGACTGATCGCTTCGCTCGAGATCGTTACCGGTGTCGGGCTAATTCTATTCTGGCTGGCCTTTTTCACTGTGGGACTGGCGCCCGAAAAGGCGCCGCCCTGTTATTACGCCTATGAGAATTCCTTTCCATTACCGGATGGTATTCTGGCCGTATTGCTGCTGGTTGCGGGTATGTTGCTGATGAAATCAAATCCCGCCGGGCGCGCTCTGTCATTAATTGGAGCGGGAGCATTGATCTTCCTGGGGCTGCTCGATTTCAGTTTTAACCTGCAGAACGGCATATATCTAACCTCGGTAGTAGACCTTGTGCTGAATGCCTTGATCAACCTGTGGTGCGTTGGCTTCGGTTTGGCGGCGTGCATAGTCGTCGGCAGGATGGAAAAATGACTGCCGGTCAGCCGGCATTATCTGCGTTTTTACAGATATAATGGTTGCATCAGGGTTGCAACCATTATTATATTAGTCATGAAGCCGCGGCCGGCGTCTCTATTTTGCAGACTATCTTTCACTGATATACAGTCGTCCTTGCTATTGAAAAAGTATGTTGTACAATTTCCCGGATAGAACCCGCAGGTGTTTTGCTTGCACGGTTGGGTGAAATATTGAAAAGGAGAGAGGTTGTTATGAAAGCTGTGCAGTTCGATGTTAAAATCCCGCAATATCTGACGCTCAAGGTTATCGGCGCGTTGAGCGAACGAGCTTATTACAGCGGTCCTCTATCTACGGTGAAGCTGGTCGATATTCCCGAGCCTTCAATACCTTTCCCTGACTGGGTAAAGATTAAAGTTTCCCGTTGCGGTAATTGTACCAGCGATATCTACGCTGTTCTGTTGAAGGTTTCGGCAGCCTGGACACCATATACTTCTTTTCCGGCTGTGCCCGGCCACGAGATATGCGGCACTATTGATGAGGTGGGTGCGGATGTGCAAGGTTTAAATAAAGGCGACCTGGTTGCCGTCTGCCCGGTGCTCAACTGCATAACACGTGGTATTGAACCGGTATGTAATGCGTGCAGTAAAGGTCTTTCGAGTTGTGAGAACTTCGCCGAGGGCAAGCTGCCTCCGGGACAGGCTATCGATCTCTGTATCGCGACGATGGGAGGCTATAGCGAATATATCATCGCCCATAAAAGCCAGGTTTTCAAGATTCCGGCGGGGATGAGCGTTCAGGAGGCGGCCCTGGTTGAGCCGTTTGCGATTGCGCTTGAAGCAGTCTTTACCAACATGCCACAGAAAGGGGAGCAGGTGCTGGTAATCGGCGGCGGGGTGATCGGCACCATGATCATGCATTCGATACGCGCCCTTGAGATCCCGTGTGAGATGACGGCCGCTGTCAGTTCAAAATTCACATCCGATCTCGCCAGGAAGTCGGGCGCAGACCACACGATTACGGGCAAAACTGCGTTGCAGCAGGCAGCGAAGATTACCGGAGGGCGGTGCTATAAACCCATGCTCGGTCCGGATGCTATGATGTGTGGATACGACAGGATATACGACTGTTTCTCCACTTCAAGCAGCGTCGGCCTGGCCATGCGTCTGGCAAGGACCGGCGGTGTGATCTCCCTGGTGGGTAACTCCCGCGAGATCAAATTGGATCCAACCCTGATACTGATCAAGCTGATATCGATCAAGGGCTCGCTGTATTATGGCTTCCACGAGTGGAAGGGTAAACGCAGGCACGTATTCGAGATTGCCATCGACCTTATGTCGGGAGGCAAGGCGAAGCTGGCTGATATGGTAACGCATACCTTCAGGCTGGATGAATACAAAAAGATGATGAAGGTCAATACAAACAAAGGTCGTAACAAGGCTATCAAGACCCAGTTTGTCTACGACTAGACAAGGCATCATAGATTTCAGCGGCACATATTGACATGTATAGTAATTATTGATATATTATAGGTCAAACGTTCGAACTAATTAATTAGCATAAGCTTTAAAAGTACAGATTATTTGCTCACGGGGGAGATCAGGGCTCGGCATATATTTGTATATGGATTGTAATGAGACGGCTCATCCAAATAGTAAGGGAGGATGATGGAGTATGAATATAGTCATAGGCGATCTGTTGAGGCACAGCGTAAACAGGTATCCCAAACGCCTGGCTATATTAGGAGATGATGTCCATTTCACGTATGAGGAGTTTAACCAGCGGGTCAACCGCATAGTTAACAATTTGCTTGGAAGCGGATTGAAGAAGGGCGACAGGCTGGGGATACTGCTTATGAATTGCTATCAATTTCTGGAGCTCATTATGGCTTGCGCCAAAGCCGGCATTGTCATGGTTCCCATAAACTGGCGCTTCCAGGCGCCTGAAATCAAATATGTCGTCGAAAACTCCGATACCTGTGCCATGATAATGGGGGAAGAATTCATACCGACTATGGAAACAGCGGCCATGGATATAGAGCAAATACCGGCGGATAAATACTGGGTAGTGGGGAGTAAGAAATTCCGCAATGCAGGCGGTTTTTATCAAGACCTGGTAAAGGAGGGCTCGTCGGACGAGCCAGATGTTAAAATCGATCCGGATGATATTTTCTTTATAGGATATACGTCGGGTACAACCGGCTTCCCCAAGGGTGCGGTGATATTACACAAAACGGAAGTGGAGCGGGCCATTGCGATTAATATGGAATACGCTATGCCTCCTTCCGGACTGGTCAACCTTATTGTGATGCCCACCTTTCACTCAAATTCCATCTGGAATACAGTGGCTTCTTTTCTCAGCGGTGCCACCATTCATATATATCACCTGCGTGGTTTTAATGGTGAGGAGATACTGTCGATAATCGATAAATACAGGGTGACTCTATCGGGTATGGTTCCCACTATGTTCAACATTATCTTGGCTTTGCCGGAGCAGGTGCGCAACAAGTACGATGTTTCCAGCATGGAGATATTGCTTTCGGGCTCCGCACCGATATCGGAGAAAACCAAGACCGAGATACTGTCCGTCTTCAAAAATGCCAAGCTCTACGAGGGCTATGGCTCGACCGAGACGGGTCTCGTTACTAATCTCTATCCCGAAGACCAGTTCAGGAAGATGAGATCGGTAGGGCAGGCTGCTTTCGGCAAGCAGGTGAAGATACTGGATCCTGAGGGCAAGGAACTGCCACCCGGTGGAATAGGAGAGATATACACCCGCGGCATCAATATTTTCAAGGAGTATTTAAAGAACCCGCAGGCTACTAAGTCTGCCTTTCGTGGCGAATGGTGTACGGTGGGTGATATGGGATACCTCGATGAAGAGAACTACCTGTTCTTGGTAGACCGCAAAAACGACATGATCATCTCCGGCGGCGAGAACATCTACCCGACCGAGGTTGAGAACGTCATTTATACACACCCTTCCGTCAGGGAGGTGGCCATCGTTGGCGTACCTGACGAATTCTGGGGTGAGTCGGTTAAGGCGGTGGTCCTTCTGAAGGACGGGATGAGCGCGACGCGGGAGGAGATCATCGAGTTCACAAAGGGAAAGCTGGCTGGCTATAAACGTCCGCGCACGGTGGACTTCGTTACAGAGCTGCCCATGACTCCCACCGGCAAGATATTGCGCCGTCTGGTAAAGGAAAAATACTGGCAGGGCAGAGACAGCAGGATTTGATAAGCGGTATTTAATTGTCCCGATACTGGATGCAATGAAATATTTTCGAGAGGAATATATTAATCGCATTGCACAGTCTATGTGTCAGCGGAGCTATCTCAACGGAGAATCGGCTAAAACAGAGGAGGCAGGCAGATGACCAGGCAATCGGAAATCGAATCACAGCGTATGATCGAGATGTTCGACAACCTGAATGCGGACAAGTATCCGTTGAAGGAATACAGGTATATCGGGCAGAAGGGGGTGCGCAGGATCGACGGCCTTGCCAAGGCTTCCGGGCATGCCGATTATACCATGGATATACTGCTTCCCGGCATGCTCTATATGCGCTTTCTGATGTCTCCCTATCCACATGCCAAAATACTCAAGATGGATACCAGCAAGGCGGAGAAGCTTCGGGGCGTCAGGCATGTACTGCGCTATGACGATCCGGAGATGCCGGACGCGCTGTGCCTTGGTCTTGGAGCAGGATTCTTCAGCAATATGAGGCCACTCCCGAATGTCGCCCATTTTGAAGGGGAACTCGTCGGCGCTGCCGTGGCAGCGGATACTGAGTCTATTGCAGAGGAGGCGCTGTCGCTGATCGATGTCGAATGGGAGCAGCGCCCATTCAATCTGGATCCGGAAAAGGCAGCTGAAGCGGGAGCACCGCTTTCCAATCCCGAACGGTATAGGGATGGGAACTACTGGAACAGGGGCGTTTTTGAGGAACTTGAGACGGGCGATGTGCAAAAAGGATTCCAGGATGCAGACAAAATAACCGAATTCAAAGTTATACGCCGGGATCATACATGGATATGCCCCGAACGGCCTTGCGGGATCATCAGATGGAATGGAGACTGCCCCGAAATCTGGCTTAAACATCAACGGCCTCATTTTATCAAGCGCCACCTCTCCGGCTGGTATGGCGGCACGCCTATGGACAAGATTGAGCTACATATGCCGTTTCAAGGTGCGATGTTTGGCGGCTGGACCTCGGTCGACTGGTCTTTTGGCCCTTTCTGGTCTGCCGGTTTGGTGGCCAAGAGGACGGGAAAGCCTGTTAAATTCATCTTCAACCGCAGGGAAGATTTTTACGGCGGCTCCATGGACGGGGGCGTATATTACGTCAAGGCAGGTTTCAAGAAGGACGGCACTATCACAGCGGTCGAAGCCGATGTCTATGTAATTAATGCGCTCTTTCCGGTCTTTCATCCTCCGCTTCATTTCAACGAAAACTCCAGGGTACCCAATCTCAGGGGAAAATCCAAATCAATCTGGATTAACAAGGGACCTACGGTAGCTGTACGCTGTGAGATGTTGCCAACATGCTTGACTTTCACTTTGGTGATGGACCGCGTCGCGGCCGAGTTAGACATGGACCCAACTGAAGTAGCACTGAAAAATGATGGCGCCGAGGGACATGATATGATCTGGTTGGACGAAGAGAAAAAGAGACGCGGTTTCCAAGTACGCGATAGCCTGAAGGAATGCATCGAGAAAGGTAAAGCGGCGTTCAAATGGGATGAGTCATGGCATAAGCCCGGTGCCAGGAAGCTTCCCAACGGCAGGATGCATGGTGTGGGCTTCACCTGGACACAGGAGTGGGGTGACTCATGCGGCGGTGGCGAGGTCGCGTTACGTATCGAACGAAAAGATGGAACTGCAACGATATTGAGCATGGGTTGCGATCATGGTGTTGATGCGGAAAATTCCTATTGTCGAATTGTGGCGGATGAGCTTGGGTTTCGACTCGAGGACGTGCATTATAATCCCAGGTTTGACCCCGGCTTTTTCAGGATGACGCCGGGCTCCTCCACCAATATGTCCGTCAATGGTTGGGCAGTGCGTCATGCGGCCAGGATTCTGAAACAGAAGATACTCGAAAATGTCACCAGCCCCACATCCCCCTCACAGCGGGGCAGCTTTAAGCCGGTATTCCCAAATGCCAGGCCCGAGGACCTGGATATAAAGGACAGCGTCATCTACCTCAAATCAAACTCCTCCACGCAATTACCTGTAGCTGACCTAGTAAAACCGGGAGGTGAAGGTGGACCACTAACAGTACTTGAGAACATGGGGATACGAGTTGCTTATGTTGAACCGCTTGCCGTTCACGCCTTCCATGTACAGGAAGGCGGATATAATCCAAACAATCCTCGGCCCCGATTTTGCCGTCAAGCGCATTTCATGGAGGTCGAGGTGGATACTGAGATGGGCGAGGTCATAGTCACCAGGATTGTAAATGTCAATGATGTGGGAAAGGCAATTAATCCGATGAGCTGCCAGGGGCAACAGTATGGGGGCAGTATTATGGGGGTAAGCAGGGCTAAATTTGAGGAAGTTGTACATGATCCGGTCACCGGCGTTATGCTGAATGGGAACCTGCTCGATTATAAGATCACTACTATGAAGGACCTGGGCCCGGTCCAAACAATTTTAGTGGAAACCGGTATGGGTTATGGCCCCTACGGACTGACAGGTATCGGCGAGGACATTGCCACGGTAATACCCGCACTCCTGTCGCCCGCCGTTTACAATGCTACCGGGGTGTGGATCGATGATTTCCCGATCACCCCTGAAAAGATATTGAAAGCTCTGGGGAAACTATAAATGCGTTTATTCCGCTTCATAAGAGGATGCGAGAATTTGAGTAGAGTCAGCGAAGACTTCTGGAGGGACTATTAAAGATGCTGTTCTCGCTGTTGCTCTCTATCCTGAATATTGCCATCGGCATTACTACAAGAACAAACCGATCTGTAAAGGATATGCTCATCATTCAAAACTCTACCTACGTGCTGATGACCGAAGACGGGAAAAGAGGCAGGCGATACATTTTCCGAAACGGGAAATATTCGTCAGACAAGGTACTTTCCAGCTATGATTTGGCCCTGGTGTTCAAGGATGCCTCCATCGGTTTTAAAACACTTGCATTGGGTGGGAGTACCGGGATACAAGATGCAATAAACAATTGGGATCTGAAGCTCAAAGGTGATCCATCTGTCATGATATTTTTCGCCGTGGTGATGATGGTGGCTCTCGGTGCAATCAAACGGTAAAATTTAGGTTGTTACCTTGCCTGCGATCGAGACAATTAATCTCAACGATAGAGAAACACCGCAGGAGGAGTTCACATGAAAATCAGTCTTCATTACAAAGGATTTATCAAGATTGAGAAGTATGAGAACGATTCATTGATTGAAATCCCCGAAAATTGCACTGTTCGCGATCTTATTCTATTTTTAGGAATATCGAAACAGCAGGATTCCCCATATATCCTTGTCAATAATGATCCTGCATGGAATTCGACGGTTTTAAAAGAAAACGATTCGGTAAAACTGATCACTGTGGTTGCAGGCGGCTGAAAGGGTACTGTTCTATTCAGACAATTATCCTTGAAGCGGTGTCACATTACCATTTTCCACTGCGCAGAGCTTTGACTATGAAATCGGTCTGGTCTTTTATGAAATTGTCAAGATTATAATCGTGTCTTAAATCCCATCGCCTGAATGCCCACGCCGTAATCAATACCTCTATATTGGTAGCTACCAGACGTGGATAGTTACACTTAAAGTAGCCCTGTTTGCACCCCTTCTCTATTAGCAGTTGCAGCTTCTCCGAAGTACGGTTGAATGATCCCAAAACCAACCTGCGAAATTCAGGTTCCAGATTTTTCGACTCCTGATACCAGAAAACAAAGATGTCCTGGTATTTATCTACGTGAAGCGCATAATACCTGATTGTCTCTTTCAATGCTGTCAACGGATTGGACTTGTTCAGTATCTTTTCGATCTCTTTTATCAGTTCCTCCTGCCATTGATTATTCATTTCAATGAAAAGGATCATAAGATCTGCTTTTGACGGAACATAGTAATAAAGGTGTCCGATGCTCATACCGCAACGGTTTGCAATATCGCGGGTTGTGGTCTTCAGGTAGCCCTTTTTCACAAAGAGATAAGCCGCTGCCTCTAATATCTCCAGCTTCCTCTTGCTATAGGCCACCCCTTTTCTGGGCTTGCTTTTTACAGTCGCCATGCTGAAAACATTATACCCGAAACCGGTATTTGACACAGCCAGGAATCGTTAGTATATAATAGGTCAATCGCTCGAACTATTATATCACTGGGTAAAATGCACCATTTATCAGATATTTACATACCCGGAGGTTTAATCTTTTTGATGAGGAGCAACTTACAGGGGACCGTCATCGTAGCGTACGGCATTTGGAGGAATATAAATGAGTGATACTATTGCTCCCGTCAAAACTGAACAGAGGAGGGCCATTAATAGGCTGAAGAGCATGTACCCTCTGCGCAACCTGGTGCAGCAGGACTATCTGAATACTCTTCAGGCCGCCAAGGAAGGGGAACCAACTGTCTGGGCCATGATTAATTACTGGGAGGGGGATATCCCTCTAAAAGCCATGGGCCTCAATATCGTTTATCCCGAGAACTACTCCGCTCTCCTGGCAGCCTCCGGCACAGCCGAACCGTTCTTGGATGGCTCGGACTCCGACGGCTTCCCTACCCATATGTGTGGTTACGGCAGGAGCACCATCGGCTATTCATATCGCATGATGAAGGAAAATGGCGGCATGATACCGCCTGAAGCGCCCATGGGCGGTATGCCCAAACCGCAGTTGCTCGTCGCCTCAGGTATCATCTGCGATGCCAGATTCAAATGGTTTCAGGCTCTGTCCAGGTATTTTGATGTTCCCAGGTGGTGCCTTGAGATGCCCCTTATGGGCACCGCCGAAGGCACAGAGGAAGACCTCGAAACGTATCAGGTAGAGTTCCTGGTCAAGGAGCTGAAAGAATTCATCACTTTCCTGGAGAGACTTTTTAAGAAAAAAATGGATTGGCATAGGTTCGAAGAGCTCACTGACCTCGCTATCAGGATTCACGAAATCACTTACCGGATCAGTGAAGCACGTAAAGCGACACCCGGCCCTATGCACTCTACGGATTTCTGGAGCAGCATGCCACCATCGCTATTCTTTGCAGGTGATATGAATGTGTCGCTCAAGCTGTATCAGGACATGCTGGCGGAAGTGCAGGACAGGGTTAAGAATATGGAATCTGCGATCAGGTTCCCCGAGAGGTATAGGATCATATTTGCCGAACTGCCGCCGTGGCACAGCCTCAAATTCTTCGATAGTCTGGCCGAAAGAGGCTGGAATTTCGTATTTGAAAGCAATGGCTATCATGCTCCCAAACCGCCGGATCTGGTTAAAGTGAGCGACCCGGTGGAGAAGCTGGTGCGCCTGTCGCGTAACTTCATATTCAATATGCATCCGCAGGCCAAGAATGATGGAATAGCCAATCCCATTGTCGAGTTCTATCTTAATTATGCCCGATGGTATAAAGCGGATGGTTATTTCCTTCACCCGCTCATGTCCTGCCGTGTGGCCAGCTCAAGCCTTAAGACAGTGCAGAACTTCCTGCTGACAAGACTCAACGTGCCCACGCTCTGGGTGGAGGGCGACATTATTGATAAGCGCGTTTTTAATCCCCAGGAAACACTGTCCAGAGCTGAAGCCTTCGAACAAACGATGGATCATTTCAGGAGAACCCGCGAATCACAGGGTGTGGAGTGGTAACCAAAGAAGAATAATGACGGCAGGTCAGTGTGATAATAGCTATAAGAAAACCAATTTCTAGCGATGTTTTGCAATTGAAAAGTTTGTTATATTATTAAAGCTATCGTTTTAGGAGCCTGGACAGGCGTCCTAATCAATAATGAGGGGGAGATCAGATGGAACAGGGTAAGGTTTCCTTGGGCGTAAAGCTCGGATACGGAGTCTGCGATTTCGGAGCGAACCTGTTTTTTACTGCGACTGCATTCATATTATTGAACTATCTGACTGATACTGTAGGTCTCGCTGCGGCACTCGCAGGTATTGCCCTCATGGTGGGCCGTCTGTGGGACGCCTTTTATGATCCTGTAATAGGCTATATCTCGGACCGCACCGTGAATAAAATGGGACGGCGCAGGCCGTACATGCTGGGAGGCGCCATCCCTCTCTTTATAGCGGTGATCGTGATGTTTATAAATCCGGTGCTTCTGGCGGGCGCAGGCATATCTCAGACAACGCTTTTTATCTATGCAATGGTCGTCTACCTGATCCTGTGTACCGCTTACTCAACGGTGAATATCCCTTACATGTCCATGGCTCCTGAGTTAACGGCCGACTACCATGAAAGGACGTCAATGATGGGCTACCGCTTTGGATTCGCGGCGATAGGCACTTTGCTCGGGGCGGGTTTGGCACTGCCCATCGTGGCGCTTGCGCCGGATAAAAATATCGGCTTCGTACTGCTGGGTATTGTATTCGGCTCCGTCATGCTTATTACGGCATTAATCACTATATTTACAGTCAAAGAGCCTGCTAATTTGAAACCGGCAAAGTCCATGGGCTTCGTTAAGACTTATACCGAGGTCTTCAAGAACAAGCCTTACCTGCTTATCCTGGCAACATACATATCTCATATTATGGCTATTACGGTGGCCAGCGGCATAGTCATTTACTACTTTAAATATATTCTGAACGACGAAGCCGCGACCACCTGGGCTATGCTGATACTGATCGGAACGGCTATTCTGTTTATCCCTGTCAGCGTCTTCCTGAGCAAGAGATTGGGCAAGAAAAAGGTTTACGGTGCGGGCTTCGTAATCATGGCAATCATGCTGATGGTGCTCTTTTTCTTCGGTCACACTCAGGGCGTTACCTTCACATTGATAGTCATGTTTTTAATGGGCACAGGTTTCGGCTTTACATATGCTATGCCCTATGCAATAGTGAGCGATGCAATTGAATACGACTATCTGAGGACCGGAGAACGAAGGGAGGGCGCTTTTTTCGGCATTTGGACATGGGGACTAAAAATCGGCCAGGCGCTGGCTATCTTTCTGATGGGAGTGACTCTCGAGTCGATGGGCTATGTAGCCAACGTCATGCCGCAGACTGCAAGCGCCCAACTCAGTATCAGGCTATTCCTGGGGCCCATATCGGCCGGCATATTTATCATCGCGGCTGTATTTTTATATTTCTACCCGATAACGGAGGCACGGTATAAGGAGATTTGTGCGCAAATCGCCGAGATGGAGGCCAGATCCGCCGCCTCTTAAGGCCGAGTAACCTTGAATTTATTATATATGCGCAGGCGCTGTCAGTTGAGAGATTGAATATATGTGGATATACTGTATTGGATTGGCCTGTTAATGTATGTGGCGGTTGATGGTTGATTAAATCTAATTTTGAGGTAAGTAGATGGGTAATATCAATGTGAGCGTAGACGGAAAAAAGGTCAGGGTTCGCGAGGGTTCTACCATACTAGAGGCGGCCGAGGCGGGCGGCATCACTATACCCACATTCTGCCATATCAAGGGGTTGCTGCCCACAGGTGTTTGCCGCGTGTGCGTGGTGGAGGTGAAGGGTTCCAGAACGCTGGTGGGAGCCTGCCACACGCCTGTCGCGGAGGGCATGATTGTTTCCACTCATACCCCGAGAGTGGTGGCTGCACGTAAAGTCATCGTGGAGCTGATGTTGACGGGCCATACCGGCGACTGCGTGAACGATCCCAACGCGGAGAACTGCAAGCTGCATAACCTTGCCTCGGACTATGAGGTGGGCGCCCCGCGGTTCAACGTTAAATCGCCGCGTTTCTATCCCGCAGAAGAATCCAACCCCTACGTGAGGAGGGATTTATCCAAGTGCGTACTCTGCCGCAAATGCGTCAAGGCCTGCCGTGAGATAGCGCACAAAGACGTGCTGAGCATAGGATATCGCGGCTTCAGGTCGAAGGTGGTCAGCGGTTACGACCAGGCGCTCACAACGGAGGCCTGCCGTGACTGCCTGATCTGCATCGAGCACTGCCCCACGGGAGCGTTGGGCAGGCCGGTCAAAGTCTGAGTAAAAGGGGGCATGTTGAAGATGAGCGATAAGAAAGACACAACCGCGGGCGGACAGTCCGGCGCCGGACTGTTGCCCGGTCTGAAAGCGGAGGTGGAGCAGAAGAATTATCTCTCCAAAGAAACACTGGAGGGGATTGCAGGACAAACAGGCCTTCCGCTTAACTATGTTTACGGGGTGGCCTCGTTTTACGCGTTTCTGCCTGTAACCAGGGTGGGGAGAAACGTGATTAAGGTATGCAACTGCCTGCCCTGCGAGATGAAGCAGGCCTCCGCATTGGTGGAGGGCATCAGGCAGGAGATTGGGATAGGGCCCGGCCAGACCACGCCCGATGGGAAGTTCACGCTGGAGATGGTGGGCTGCATCGGGGCCTGCGACCAGGCGCCGGCCATGCTGATTAACGATAAATTATACGGCAACCTCACGTCTGAGGGCATTGCCGGGATACTGAAATCCTATTGACAGGAGGTTATGAGTGGCGGAAAAGCGTATCGTATTAGGCAATTGCGGGAAAACAGACCCTCAGGATATCGAATCCTATCTCAAGGTGGGAGGGTTCAAGGCCTACGAGAAAGCGCGCAGGATGAAGCCGAAAGCTATCGTCGAGGAGGTTAAAAAATCGGGATTGACGGGCCGCGGCGGCGCCGGATTCAACTGCGGGCTCAAATGGGAGCTGGCCATGAACGCCAAAGGCCGGCAGAAGTACCTGATCTGCAACGCTGACGAGGGCGAGGTCGGCGCATTTAAGGATAAATACATCCTCTCCCACGACCCCTTCGGACTGATCGAAGGGATGATTATAGCGGGACTGGCCATCGGCGCCCGCAAGGCCTATATCTACCTGAGGGGCGAATACCACCCGCTCAAAGGACTACTCGTCTCCGCCATCGGTCAGGCCTCAGGCAAAGGTTATTTGAAGGATATGGATATCCAGGTGTTCGAGGGGGCCGGCGCGTACGTGTGCGGTGAGGAGTCGGCACTGATCAACTCCATAGAGGGACAGCGGGGTGAGTCGCGCTATAAACCGCCGTACCCGCCGCAGCGAGGTC
>Ga0172380_10003381_pt1 | contig 22038 bp, 20 predicted proteins | sample Leawe162metaG_FD_119747 | JGI IMG/M metagenome (GOLD analysis project Ga0172380, IMG submission 119747) | Leachate microbial communities from a municipal landfill in Southern Ontario, Canada - Leachate well 162 metaG | ecosystem: Engineered > Solid waste > Landfill > Unclassified | place...
TATCCAGTTGAGCTACGGGCACCCATCGGTCACTGGTCGGGGCGAGAGGATTCGAACCTCCGACATCTTGCTCCCAAAGCAAGCGCGCTACCGGGCTGCGCTACGCCCCGAGAGCGGCGTATTGTACGCATACCATCGATGCGGGTCAAATTTTCCACTCACCCATGAAGTAGAATTTTTTCGCTTGCGGCGCGCGCGCATTTCGTTTATAAAGCTCCCTTTTCCGCTGACGAACCTCAACCCAATGGCAGATGATTTCCAGCATAAACAGCTTCCACCCTACCCGGTGAAAAAGGGGGAGGAATATATGAACAACAAGCAACAAATTCATTTCCGCAAAATACTACAGACCCTCAAGGAAGAGTTGTTGGGGGACGTGGAACGCACAGTCCACACCATGCAGGACGAGGCGACCGTATTCGCCGACCCGAATGATCGTGCCAGTCAGGAATCGGATATTGCATTGGAATTGCGCAACCGCGACCGCGAACGCAAACTCATCAAGAAAATCGACGAGGCGCTGGATCGTATCGAGAACGGCGAATATGGCTACTGCAACAGTTGTGGCGTCGAGATCGGCCTAAAACGCTTGGAAGCTCGCCCAACGGCGACGCTTTGCATAGACTGCAAGACGTTGGAAGAGCTCAGGGAGAAACAGGTGGCGAAGTAAATCGCGCTCGCCACACAGCCGGGCAATAAGCCGGACAATAAAAAAGGACGCACAGGCGTCCTTTTTTATTTGTCTGGTCAGACTCTCTCTACTGCGGTGCTTGCTCCGAAGTGACGGAAGGAGCGGGAAGAGCCGCCTTCATCGACAAACGCACGCGGCCTTTGTCGTCTGTCTCAATAACCTTGACCTTGACCACTTGGCCTTCCTTGAGGTAGTCGGCCACGGCATTGACGCGCTCATTGGCGATTTGCGAGATGTGCAACAAGCCATCCTTGCCGGGCAGCAAGCTGACGATGGCGCCAAAGTCCAGCAGACGCAATACGGTACCCTCGTAGATCCGTCCGACCTCAACTTCCGCCGTGATGTCCTCGATGCGTTTCTTGGCGGCCTGGGCCGCATCGGCGCTAACCGAAGCAATGGTGATGGTGCCGTCGTCTTCGATGTCGATGACGGCGCCGGTCTCTTCGGTAAGTGCCCGAATCACCGCACCGCCCTTGCCGATTACATCACGAATCTTCTCCGGATTGATTTTCATGGTGATCATGCGCGGTGCAAAGTTGGAAACTTCTTCGCGATGGCCGGCCATCGAGGCCTTCATGAGGCCGAGGATGTGTATACGCGCCTCCTTGGCTTGGGCCAGCGCCACCTGCATGATTTCCTTGGTGATCCCCTGAATCTTGATGTCCATCTGCAAGGCAGTAATACCGCTGTCGGTGCCGGCCACCTTGAAGTCCATGTCGCCGAGGTGGTCCTCGTCGCCGAGAATGTCGGTCAGCACGGCAAAGCGGTTGCCTTCCTTGATCAAGCCCATGGCAATGCCGGCCACATGCGCCTTGAGCGGCACCCCGGCGTCCATCAGGGCGAGTGAACCGCCGCAGACCGAGGCCATCGAGCTGGAGCCGTTCGATTCGGTGATCTCCGAAACGACGCGCATGCTATAGCCGAATTCTTCCGGAGTGGGCAATACGGCAATCAACGCACGCTTGGCAAGACGGCCGTGGCCGATCTCACGACGTTTCGGCGTGCCGACACGGCCGGTCTCGCCGGTGGCAAAAGGCGGCATGTTGTAATGCAGCATGAAGCGTTCGCGGTACTCGCCCTGCAACATATCCATGATCTGCTCGTCGCGCCCGGTGCCGAGCGTGGCCACCACCAGCGCCTGGGTTTCTCCCCGGGTGAACAGCACCGAACCGTGGGTGCGCGGCAACACGCTGTTGCGGATGGCGATCGGACGCACAGTCCGCGTATCGCGACCGTCGATGCGTGGTTCGCCGTTGAGTATCTGGTTGCGGACGATCTTGGCTTCCAGATCGAACAAGTGGTTCTTGATGGTGTTGGGATCAACGGCGGCATCGCTTTCAGTCAATGCAGCAACGACTTTGCTGGCGATTTCGCGGGTCTTCAATGTGCGGGCCTGTTTCTGGGTAATGCGATAGGCTTCGCGCAGTTCGGCTTCGGCGAGTTGAGACACCTTGGCGATCAGGGCTTCATCCTTCGGAGGCGCCTGCCATTCCCATTCGGGTTTACCGGCAACCTCGACCAGTTCATTGATGGCGTTGATGGCAGCCTGCATTTGCTCATGGCCGAACACCACGGCGCCGAGCATCGTTTCCTCGGACAGTTGCCGTGCTTCCGATTCGACCATCAGCACCGCCGTAGCAGTGCCCGCCACGACCAGGTTAAGCTGGCTTTCCTTGAGCTGCGACAGGGTCGGACACATCACGTACTGGCCATCGATGTAACCAACGCGCGCGGCACCGATGGGCCCATTGAAAGGCACCCCGGAAATTGCCAGTGCCGCCGAAGCTCCGATCAGCGCCGGGATGTCGGGATCGACTTCCGGATTGCTCGACAGCACATGAACGATCACCTGCACTTCATTGGTGAAGTTTTCAGGAAACAAGGGGCGTATCGGACGGTCGATCAGTCGGGAGGTCAGGGTTTCCTTTTCCGATGGACGGCCTTCGCGCTTGAAGAAGCCTCCCGGAATGCGGCCAGCGGCATAGACTTTTTCTACGTAATCGACAGTCAAAGGGAAAAAGTCCTGGCCGGGCTTGGGATTCGGTTGAGCAACCACAGTGGCCAGAACTACCGTGTCATCCATCGAGACCAATACCGCACCGCCCGCTTGGCGAGCAATTTCGCCGGTTTCCAGGGTGACGGCGTGGGCGCCGTAGCTAAAGCTTTTCTTAAAGGGAGTTAGGTTGAGCAAGAGACTATCCTTTCATCATATCTACATGGGGCGACCGGCCATCATCAAATGGCCAATGCACCCAAAAACAACAACGCCGGCGCAGCCATCATCTGGTCGGCGCCGGCGTGTCAGTACGGTCTGCCGGGGAGTGTGGGAGCCTAAAGCACACCTCACACCTCACAAACTTACACTCCGAATATTGTGCAAGTTCTCGGCTTATTTACGCAGGCCGAGGCGACCGATCAGCGTGCGGTAGCCATCGGCATTCTTGCGCTTCAGGTAATCTAGCAGTTTACGGCGCTGGTTAACCATCATCAGCAAGCCCCGACGCGAGTGATGATCTTTGACATTGGCTTTGAAATGCCCTGTCAGGCCGTTGATACGCGCAGTGAGCAGCGCTATCTGAACTTCCGGTGAACCGGTGTCGCCTTGAGCGCGCTGGAAGTCACCAACAATTTTTGCTTTTTCAACAGTGGAAATTGCCATCTGGTTTCTCTTTGGGTTTCTTGGAAAACAAAGAATTATAGCCGGAGTCAGACTGTGGACTCAAGTATTTGCGGGAGTATTTTCATCCGCCGTGGCGATCAAACGGCGTGGGCTCAGCCAGCCATCGGCAGCCAGCTCGCAAAGGCCGAGGAAAGAACCGCCTGCGTAGGCGCGCCAGCGGCCCGCCGGACCGTTCCAGCGGACCGGCTGTCCATGACCGAGACGCACGGCATCGCTGCTGTCGAGGTCGGCGCGGGGCAAACCATCGAGCAGCGCATCGGCAGGCCACAGCAACGCAGCGCGTTGCGCGGGAGCCAGCGCTTCCAATGCAGACAATGCCACGGCCTGCTCCAAGCGCAAGCAGCCGATACGGGTGCGGCGCAAGGCCTGGAGATGCGCACCACAACCCAGCGCCGCGCCGATATCCTCAGCCAAGGTGCGAATGTAGGTGCCCTTGCTGCAGGCGACCGTCACCGATACCCAATCGCCGGAAAACTCATGCAGGGCTATCGAGTGGATGGTCACCCGCCTTGGCGCTCGTTCCAGTTCAATCCCCTGCCGAGCATATTCGTAGAGCGCCTTGCCGTTACGCTTCAAAGCCGAGTGCATCGGCGGCACCTGCATGATCTCGCCGGTAAAGCGCTGTAATGCTTCCTCAAGTTGAGCCAAGCTGACCTGCACCGGCCGCTCGACCAGGACTTGGCCTTCGGCATCGGCCGTATCCGTGGTAATGCCTAGGCGTATCGTTGCAGCATAGGTTTTATCGGCGTCGAGCAACTCCCCGGAAAACTTGGTTGCTTCGCCGAAACACAAGGGCAACAAACCGGTAGCGAGCGGATCGAGCGTACCGGTATGGCCGGCTTTAGCGGCGTTGTACAGGCGACGAACGGCTTGCAAAGCGGCGTTGGATGTCAGGCCGGCCGGCTTGTCGAGCAGCAAAACGCCATCGATGGCGCACCTTGGCTGCCGCCGGGGGGCATTCACGTTGGAATTATTCCTTGGATTCAGGTTCGTCGCTGGAATGGACGGCCTGGTCGATCAAGTGGGACAGATAAGTGCCGCGCTCCACCGAGCTGTCATAGACAAAATGCAATTCCGGCAGATGATGAATGCTGATCCGCTTGCCTAATTCGCGGCGCAGGAAACTGCTGGCGCGCATGAGGCCTTTCTCAATTTCGGGAAGATGCTCGGCGCCCGCCAACGATGTATAGAAAACCTTGGCATGGGTGTAGTCGGCGGTGATCTCGACATCCGTCAAGGTCACCAGACTGACGCGCGGATCCTTGAGCTCCAGCTGGATCAGCTCGGCCAACTCTCGCCGGATCTGCTCGGCAACCCGGCTGGCGCGTGAATAGCTTTTCACAGCGTGCGCGCGATTTCCTGTATCTCGAAGATTTCGAGCTGATCGCCTTCGTTGATGTCGTTGAAGTTCTTCAGCGACAATCCGCACTCGAAGCCGTTCTTGACTTCCTTGACATCATCCTTGAAGCGCTTGAGCGAATCCAGCTCTCCGGTATGTATCACCTGGCTGTTGCGAATCACGCGCACTTTCGCGCCGCGCTTGACCAGCCCGTCAACCACCATGCCACCCACCACCGTACCGATCTTGGATATGCGGAAAACCTGCCGCACCTCGACCGTGCCGATCACTTGCTCGCGTTTCTCCGGCGGCAGCATGCCCGACATCGCGGCCTTGATCTCGTCAACTGCATCGTAAATGATATTGTAATAACGTATTTCGACCCCGAGGCCCTCGGCCAGCTTGCGCGCCTGCGCATCCGCGCGTGCGTTGAAGCCGATGATGACGCCCTTCGAAGCGGCAGCCAGGTTGACATCGGATTCGCTGATGCCGCCGACGGCAGCGTGAATCACATTGACCTTGACCTCACCGGTCGACAGTTTGTTCAGCGCATGCACCAAGGCCTCCTGCGAGCCCTGCACGTCGGCCTTGACGATCAGCGCCAATTGGCTGGCCTCGTTCTGGCCCATGTTCTCGAACAGGTTTTCCAGCTTGGTCGCCTGTTGCTTGGCCAACTTGACATCGCGGAACTTGCCCTGACGGAACAGCGCGATCTCGCGCGCCCGGCGCTCGTCGCCGAGCACGATGGCCTCAACGCCGGCACTCGGCACATCGGTCAGGCCCTGAATCTCGACCGGTATCGATGGACCGGCCTCTTCCACCGCCTTGCCGTTCTCGTCGAGCATGGCGCGCACGCGTCCAAACACGGCCCCGACCAGCAACGCATCGCCGCGCCGCAGCGTACCCGATTGCACCAGGATAGTCGCCACCGGCCCTTTGCCCTTGTCGATACGTGCCTCGATCACCAGCCCCTTGGCGGGCGCAGCCTTGGCCGCCTTGAGTTCCAGAATCTCGGCTTGCAGCAGCACCTGTTCGAGCAACTCGTCGATGCCTGCGCCGGTCTTGGCCGAAACCGGCACAAAGGGCGTGTCACCGCCGTACTCCTCCGGAATCACGCTTTCGGCAACGAGTTCCTGCGTGACCCGCTCGGGGTTGGCGTCCGGCTTGTCGATCTTATTCACCGCCACCACCAGCGGCACATTGGCCGCCTTGGCATGGGCAATCGCCTCCTTGGTCTGGGGCATCACGCCATCGTCGGCAGCCACGACCAGGATCACGATGTCGGTAGCTTTTGCGCCGCGCGCCCGCATCGCCGTAAAAGCCTCGTGGCCCGGGGTATCGAGGAAAGTGATCATGCCGCGCGGCGTCTCGACATGATAGGCGCCGATATGCTGGGTAATGCCGCCCGCCTCGCCATGGGCCACACGCGCCTTGCGGATGTAGTCGAGCAGCGAAGTCTTGCCGTGGTCGACGTGTCCCATGACCGTGACCACCGGCGCGCGCGCGGTCAGTTCGAGGGTCTTGTCGCTGCCGTGTTCTTCTTCGAGGAAAGCATCGGGGTCGTCAAGTTTGGCGGCAAAAGGCCGGTGCCCCATCTCCTCGACGATGATCATGGCGGTTTCCTGGTCGAGCGCCTGATTGATGGTGACCATCGAACCCATTTTCATCAGGGTCTTGATCACCTCGGTGGCTTTGACCGACATCTTGTGGGCCAAATCGGCAACCGAGATCGTCTCGGGCACATGCACGTCGCGGATGACCTGCTCAACCGGTTGCTGAACGACCTGCGCTTCTTCAGCGTGGCCGCCTTGACGTCCATGACGCCCCCTGGCACCGCCCGGACCGCCGCGCCAACCGCTGGGACCGGTTTCGCCGCGGGTCTTGATGCCGCGCTTCTTGGCCGCATCCTCCTTCCAGGTAGTGCTGACAGGCTTCTTGACAGCCTTCTTGTCTTCGGGCTTGACCGTCGGCTTGTGCAGCGTTCCGGTAACGCTTTCCGTTGCGGCAACGGCGGTCTCAGGCTTGGCGGCAGGAACTTCGACGGGTTTCTTGGCGGCCTCGCCAGACGCTGCCTGACCGCTCGAACGCGCCCGCTCGCGCTCCTGCTTCATCTTGAATTCCGCAGTCTGACGGGCAATCAGTTCGGAGTGTCTCTGTGCTTCCTTCTCGCGCAAGGCAGCCTGCTCGGCGCCGATGATATGACGAACCGTACGGGAAGGCGCGGCTGGCACAACCGTCGGCGGCGTCTCGGACGAAGCTTCGGCGGGCGATGCCGCAGGAACGGCAGCCGTTTCCACCGCCGCATGTTTGCCCTTGGCCTCAGCGGCGGTCGCCGCCTCTTCTTCTGCAATCGGCGCAGCCACGGGCAGCGGTTCAGGCACAGCGACCGGCTTTTCTACCGGTTCAACCGCAGGCACCACCACGGCGGGTTCGGGTTGAGCTTCAATCGCGGGCGGTTGCGGCGGAGTCTCGGCTGCAAGCTCCGGGGCATCGCGCCGAACCAGGACACGTTTCTTGCGCACTTCGACCTGGATGGTCCTGGCCTTGCCGCTGGCATCGGCCGCCTTGATTTCGGAAGTCTTCTTGCGCGTCAGGGTGATCTTGGCTTTCGGTTCCACCTCGCCGTGCGATTTGCGCAGGTACTCAAGCAGCTTGGCCTTGTCCTGTTCGGTCAAGCTATCGTTTGCCGCCTGCTTGCTGACGCCAGCCTTTTGCAACTGCTCAAGCAGTGCGCTTGCAGGCATTTTCAGCTCGCTGGCGAATTGTGAAACGTTCATCTGTGCCATGGCTGATCCCCTGCGCTTATTCTGCTGCGAACCAATGCGCGCGCGCCGTGGTAATCAGGGCCTTGGCCCGCTCTTCCTCGATGCCGCTGATTTCCACCAGTTCGTCCGTCGCCAGATCGGCCAGATCGTCGCGGGTACAAACACCTCCGCGTGCCAGTTTGGCGGCCAGCGGCTTGTCCATGCCGTCGAGTTCCAGCAGATCGTCTGCAACGTTCTCCAATTGCTCTTCATCGACGATCGCCTCGGTCAACAACACATTGCGGGCACGATCCCGCAATTCGTTGACGGTGGCTTCATCGAAGGCCTCGATCTCCAGCATCTCGGTGAGCGGAACGTAGGCCACTTCTTCGAGCGTCGAAAACCCCTCCTCGATCAGGATGTCGGCGACTTCCTGGTCAACATCCAGCTTTTCTATGAACAACTGGCGGATCACATCGTGTTCCAGTTCCGATTTCTGTTGCGATTCCTCCACCGTCATCAGGTTGATGGTCCAGCCGGTCAGTTCGGAAGCCAGTCGGACGTTCTGACCGCCGCGACCGATCGCGATGGCCAGGTTGTCCTCGCTGACCACCACGTCCATCGCGTGTTTTTCCTCGTCGACCATGATGCTCGACACTTCGGCCGGCGCCAGCGCGCCGATCACGAATTGCGCCGGATCGGCCGACCAGAGAATGATGTCCACCCGCTCGCCGACCAACTCGTTGGTCACTGCGGTGACGCGCGAACCGCGCATGCCGACGCAGGTGCCGATCGGGTCGACGCGCGGATCGTTGGATTTGACGGCAATCTTGGCGCGTATCCCCGGATCGCGCGCGGCCGACTTGATTTCCAGGAGGCCGTCTTCGATTTCCGGTACTTCCAGTTCGAACAGCTTCATGATGAATTGCGGCGCGGTGCGCGACAGGATCAGTTGCGGGCCACGGGCCGTGCGGTCGATCTTCATCAGCCAGGCACGCACACGATCGCCCGGACGCAGGTTTTCCCTCGGAATCATCTGTTCGCGCGGCAACGCCGCCTCGATCCGGCCCGCCTCGATGATCGCGTTGCCGCGTTCCATGCGCTTGACGGTACCGGTGACGAGGTGTTCCTTGCGTTCCAGGAAATCGTTGAGGATTTGTTCGCGCTCGGCGTCGCGGATCTTCTGCAAAATGACCTGCTTCGCCGCCTGGGCGCCGATGCGGCCGAAATCGACCGGCTCCAGGGTTTCCTCGATGTAATCATCCAGAGAAATGTCTTCGATCTGGTTGCGCGCTTCAGCAAGGCCGATCTGCTGTTCGGGATTCTCGACCAGATCGTCTGCCACCACCAGCCAACGGCGAAAGGCCTCGAACTCGCCGCTCTCGCGATCGACTTCGACCCGCACATCGGCTTCTTCATTGATCTTTTTCTTGGTCGCGGAAGCCAGCGCCATTTCCAGTGCCGTGAACACGATGTCCTTCTGCACGTTCTTCTCACGTGACAAGGCATCCACCAGCAACAATAATTCACGGCTCATCTTGCGCTCTCCTGCATTCTCTTGCACATTTCCTCAAAACTTCGGCACCAGCCGGGCCTTCTCGATCTGCTCCATCGGCAGTTCGTATGCCGCTGCGGTGCCCTGCAATAACACCAAGTCATCTTTCATGCCGACCAGCACGCCGGTATAGGTGCGCTGGCCATTGATCGGCAGGCGCATCCGCAACTGCGCCTGGCTCCCGGCGTAACGCACGAAATCCGCCGGCTTCTTGAGCGGCCGGTCAAGTCCCGGCGATGAAACCTCAAGCCGGTCGTAATCGACATTCTCGACCGTAAACAAGCGCGACAAATGGTTGCTCACCGTAGCGCAGTCGTCGATAGTGACGCCTTCCGGCTTGTCGATGAATACGCGCAACAGCCGGGCGCGCGGACTGGTCTCGAAATCCACGAGTTCATAGCCCAGCCCGGTCACCGCCTGATCGATCAATTCAGCCAATTGCATACCGCACACTGCATCAATGCAACTACAAAAAAAAATGGGCCTAACGCCCATCCTCTTATGCTCCCTCACCGCGCAATGCCTTGTCTGCGCAGGAGTACTAGAAAATGTCAGACGAGCTGTATCGGCATTTATGTCACAACCTTATCGGCTCGCTGCAAAACAAGCTGATTATATATGAGGGTCACCCGCTAAGCAACTTATTCCTCAGGTTCTTCAAGGGTTTTTGCCATCCTTTGCGCGGGTTTCGCGGCCGATGTCTGCTTCTGCAAAGCCGCAACCTCGGCCGGTTCCAGCTCCAATACCATCCCCCGCTTCAAGCGCGGCGGCATCAGTATCGGCCCATAGCGCACCCGCATCAAACGGCTGACCGTCACGCCGACCGCTTCGAACATACGGCGCACTTCGCGGTTGCGTCCCTCGGAAATGGTAATGCGGTACCAGCGATTGGTACCTTCGCCGCCACCGTCGAGCAGTCGCCCAAAGTGGGCCAAACCGTCTTCCAGTTCCACGCCCTCGGTCAGTTGCTGCTTGTTCTGCTGGCTCAGTTCGCCGACCACCCGCACCGCATATTCGCGTTCGATTCCACTGCGCGGATGCATCAGCCGTTCCGCCAGGGCGCCGTCATTGGTCAACACCAGCAAGCCGCAGGAGTTGAAATCCAGCCGGCCCACGGCGATCCAGCGCCCGCCGCGCATCTTCGGCAGCTTGTCGAAAACGCTGGGACGCCCTTGCGGATCGTCGCGCGAAACAATTTCGCCTTCCGGCTTGTGGTAAAGCAACACACGCTGGCGACGCTCGGCGGCAAAACGCAGATGCACCAGCTTGCCGTTGACACGCACCTTGTCCATCTTGCCGATGCGCTGGCCGATATGCGCTGGTTGGCCATTGACGCTGACCCGACCGGCGGAAATCCATTCCTCCAACTCGCGGCGCGAGCCAAAGCCCGCATCGGCGAGCGCTTTTTGCAGTTTGATCGAGTCGTCGGGTGACACCGCCAAACGCTGGCCGGCCTCGGCGGCACGGCGCGACGCGCTTGGCGGCCGAACCCTCTCCGAATCGGCAGGCTCGCTCTGGCGTTTGCCGTCAGGACGAGCCTTGGCTGTCGGTGGACGGAACGGCGTGTTGTGTCTAGGTTTGCGGGATGATGGCATCAACATTCTCCAGTACTCGCTCGACATCGCCCAGCGGAGGAAGCTCCGACAGGCTGCGCAAACCGAGATCATCGAGGAACTTCCTGGTCGTGGCGTAAAGCACCGGGCGGCCCGGCGCATCGCGGTGGCCGACCGCATCGATCCAGTCGCGCGCCTCAAGCGTCTTGAGAATGTTGGGGGAAACCGCCACACCGCGAATTTCCTCGATATCGCCGCGCGTCACCGGCTGGCGATAAGCGATGATAGCCAGCGTTTCCATCACTGCCCGGGAATATTTCGGCGCCTTCTCGTTCTTCAGGCGATCGAGATAGGGCTGGAATTCCGGGCGCGTCTGGAAACGCCAGCCGCTGGCCAGCTGCGCCAGTTCGACGCCGCGTTGCGACCAGTCGCTGCGCAGATCGGCCAGCAGCGTGCGCAAGGTGTCGTCGTCGAAGTCGTCGTCGAACAGCCGTTTCAGCTCGGCCAGCGGCAGCGGTTCGCTGGCGGCAAGCAGTGCGACTTCCAGCACACGCTTGTAATCTTCAGGAGTGTAGAGTGTTTGCATCGGCCAATTTCGCATAGATGGGAGCGAGTGCCTCGCTCTGGGTAACCTCGATCAGATTCTCGCGCACCAGTTCGAGCAAAGCGATGAAGCTGACCACCAGACTGGAAATGCCGGCCTCGATCACGAACAGCCGGTCGAAGGAAACGAAAGCGCCACCCTGCAAGCGCCTCAGGATCTGGCTCATGTGCTCGCGCACCGAGAGTTCCTGACGCTTGATCTTGTGATGCTGCATGATGCGCGCCTGCTTCATCAGCGCCAGCCAGGCGGTTTGCAAATCCTGCAAACTGACCGCGGGCTGGCGTTCTGCGACTTTGTCGGCGATCCATACCGTCACCCACTCGTAGTCGCGCTCGGCCTGCGGCAGCGCATCGAGCTTGGCGGCGGCAGCCTTCATCTGTTCATACTCGATCAGGCGGCGCACCAGTTCGGCGCGCGGATCTTCCGGCTCGCCCGTATCCAGCCTGGGTGGCCGAGGCAGCAGCATGCGCGACTTGATCTCGATCATCATCGCGGCCATCAACAGGTACTCCGCCGCCAGTTCCAGATTGCGTTTGTGCATCGCCTCCACATATATCAGGTATTGCTGGGTCAAGGCGGCCATCGGGATGTCGAGCACGCTGATATTGGCCTTGCGGATCAAGTAAAGCAACAAATCGAGCGGCCCCTCGAAGGACTCCAGGATGACTTCCAGCGCATCCGGCGGGATGTACAGATCCCGAGGCATTTCGAGCATCGGCTCGCCATATATCTTGGGGAAATGCGCTGCCTCGGCAGCCGCCTGAGCAAGCCCGGCGGCGGCAGCTTCGGCCGGGTCCAGATCGCCATCGGGCAGGATGCCAACCGTCATGAGTAATCCAGTCCCATCGCCTCGCGCACGTCCCGCATCGTCTCCTGCGCCAGCTTGCGCGCCTTCTCGCAACCGTCGGCGATGATGTTGCGCACCAGTTGCGGATCGTCGAGATACACTTGGGCACGCTCGTGCATCGGCTCCTGCTCCTTCAGCACCGCGTCGATCACCGGTTGCTTGCATTCGATGCAGCCGATGCCGGCGCTCCGGCAGCCGGTTTGCACCCACTGCTTGACGCTGTCGTCCGAGTAGATCAGATGGAACTGCCAGACCGGGCATTTCTCGGGATCGCCGGCATCGGTGCGCCTCACCCGCTGCGGGTCGGTCTGCATGGTACGGATTTTCTTGCGCACAGTGTCGGCATCCTCGCGCAGGGTGATCGCATTGCCGTATGACTTGGACATTTTCTGTCCGTCCAGGCCGGGCATGCGCGCGGCCTCGGTCAATAACGCCCCGGGTTCGACCAGAATCATCTTGCCGCCACCTTCCAGGTAGCCGAACAAACGCTCACGGTCGCCGTGCGACAAGCTTTGGGCTTCATCGAGCAGCGCATGCGCCTGCTCCAGCGCGTCCGCCTCGCCTTTCTCCTGGAAACGCGTGCGCAATTCCAGGTAAAGCTTGGCGCGCTTGCTGCCAAGCTTCTTCACCGCCAGCTTGGCCTTGTCCTCGAAGCCGGGTTCGCGGCCGAAAATGTGATTGAAACGCCGAGCGATCTCGCGGGTGAATTCGATATGCGGCACCTGGTCCTCGCCCACCGGCACCTTGTCGGCCCGGTAGATCAGGATATCGGCCGCCTGCAACAGCGGATAGCCGAGAAAACCATAGGTCGTCAGATCCTTGTGCATCAGCTTTTCCTGCTGATCCTTGTAGGTCGGCACGCGTTCCAGCCAACCCAGCGGCGTCATCATCGACAACAGCAGATGCAGTTCGGCATGCTCGGGAACGCGCGACTGGATGAACAGCGTCGCTTGCGAGGGATCGATGCCGGCGGCGAGCCAGTCGACGATCATCTCCCACGAATTCCCGACGATGCCGCCCGGCTCGTCGTAATCGGTCGTCAATGCGTGCCAGTCGGCCACGAAGAACAGGCAGGGATATTCATGCTGGAGCTTGATCCAGTTTTTCAGCACGCCATGATAATGGCCAAGGTGGAGACGCCCGGTGGGGCGCATGCCGGAAAGGACTTTTTCAGCGTACATAGGTTGGTCAGATATCGAACAAAGCACTAATCATCAATATAAAGCCGCGCATCAACGGCCCCAGAATCTTATCCAGCACATGGGTAAACAACAGCGCCAATAAAATGACAAAGCCATATCGCTCCAGTTGGGCGAAGCGCCAGGCCAGGCGGTGGGGCAGCAAGCTCACGGCGATGCGCCCGCCGTCGAGGGGCGGGATCGGCAGCAGGTTGAGCAGCATCAGCATGCCGTTGATTTGAATCCCGCCCATCGCCATCGCTTGCAAGCCCTCGTTAAAGCCCTGCCCTTCCATACCCAGCGAAAACTTTAACAGAAACGCCCAGGCAAGGGCCATGATCAAGTTGGCGAAGGGGCCGGCGACGGCCACCCAGAACATGTCCTGCTTGGGATGATCCAGTCCCGCAAAATTCACCGGCACCGGCTTGGCCCATCCGAACAGGAAGGCGCCGCCGGTGGACCAGTACAGCAGCGCAGGCACCAGCAGCGTGCCGATCGGGTCGATGTGGCGCAGCGGATTGATGCTGACGCGGCCGAGCTGCCAGGCCGTCGGGTCGCCGAAATAACGCGCCACATAGCCGTGTGCAGCCTCATGCAAAGTAATGGCAAAGACCACCGGCAAGGCAATGATTGCCATGGCCGCCAGCGTCTGAATCAGGTTATCCATAGGGAATGGGCAAAGGCGAGGCGGCAATTCTACCAAAGACTGCGCCCCTGCCGTTTGCTTCTATCCCTCCAGCCCAAACGGCGCCAGCGGGCCACGTCCGCGGCGCATCAGTTCGGGGATCCCGCTGCTGAGATTGATCATGGTGGTCATCTCGCTGCCGCAGGGTCCGGCATCGATCACCAGATCGAGGCGTTTTTCCAGGTGCTTGCGAATTTCCTGGGCGTCGGCCAGCGGCGCGCTGGCGCCAGGCAAAATCAGCGTCGAGGTCAATAGCGGCTGGTCCAGTTCGGCCAGCAGCGCTTGCACCAGCACATGGTCGGGGATGCGCAAGCCGATGGTCTTGCGTTTCGGATGCAGTACACGCCGCGGCAATTCCCGCGTGCCTTCGAGAATAAAAGTGTAGCTGCCCGGGGTGGTGGCCTTGAGCAGGCGGAACTGGGCGTTATCGACACGGGCATAGGTGGCGATTTCGGAAAGGTCGCGGCACATCAGGGTGAAATGGTGGCGCTCATCCACGCCGCGGATGCTGCGAATGCGATCGAGCAGTCCGGCATCGCCAAGATGGCCGACCATCGCATATGCCGAATCGGTGGGCAAGGCCACCAGACCGCCGCTGCGAATGATCTCGGTGGCCTGCTTGACCAGGCGAGGCTGCGGATGCTCGGGATGGATGGTGAAGAACTGTGCCATGCGGCTAAGTAAACCTTTCCCACACGGGCGTCAGGCCGTCGGGCAATTGCGGCAGTCTGCCCAGGTCGATGCGGCTTTCGCCCGGCCCATGGAAATCCGAGGCACGCGAAGCGAGCAAGCCGAACTCCCGGGCATAACGGGCGATCTCGCGGACTTCGTTGTCGTTATACGAGCCGGACAATACCTCGATCCCATCCCCGCCCAGATCGCGAAACTCGACCAGCAACTGGCGCAGTTCCTTGTTGCTGAGCGGATAACGCCCCGGGTGCGCCAGCACCGCCACGCCGCCCGCACCGTGTATCCAAGCCAGCGCCTGCGCCAGCGTGGCCCAGGCATGCGCGACATAACCGGGCTTACCCTTGGCCAGCCAGTAATCAAAAACCGTTTTTACATCGGCGGCATGCCCCGCCGCGACGATGTGACGCGCAAAGTGCGAACGACTCATCAGCGCAGGATTGCCGGCAAACTGCAAAGCGCCCTGATAAGCATCATGGATGCCGACCTTGTCGAGTTCGTCCGCGATCCGCATGGCGCGTCGATCGCGGCCGCCGCGCAGCTGCGTCAAACCAGCAACCAGGGCGACATCGAAGGGATCGATGGCCAGTCCGACAATATGCACGGTCGCATCATCGCCCCAGGATACGGAAATTTCCACGCCATCGACAAACCGCAGGCCAAGCTGGACGGCGACTGCGCGCGCTTCGCTCAACCCGCCGAGTTCGTCATGATCGGTCAAGGCCAGCAGATCGACGCCATTGGCACAGGCGCGTCGTACCAACTCGGACGGCGTGAGCAAACCATCCGAGACGGTCGAATGACAGTGCAGATCGGCATTGGTCACCGCGACCGCCGGCGCAGGCATCAAAAGAACTCCTCCAGCAATCGCGCCACCTGCTCCGGCTGATCGTGGTGCAGGTTGTGGCCGGCATTTTCCACCACTTCGACGCGGATGTCGCGGAAGCAGGCGATCCGGCTGCGGAAATCCACCTCGCCTTGCTCACCGACAAACCATTCTCTTACAAACGAGTTCCGCGCTGCAATCCACAACACCGGCGCAGTCACCCTGCGCCAGCAGGCCTTGGCGTCGTCGAGGTGAAAGAGGGTGGGATTGTCCATGCGGTGATAAGGATCGGCCGCGATCACCACGACGTTGTCCGCATTCTCGCAGCCGAGTTGTTCGGCCATGAAGTCGGCCTGCTCGCGCATCAGCCGCGGGTTGCCGCGCTGCAAGCGAGCGGCCAGTTCGTCGCGGTTCGCGTAGCGGGTGAGGTAAGGTCCGGCGCGCAGTTGGTCGAGCCAATTGGCATAATGATCGGGCGCCTCGGCCGGATCGCTGGCAGGCAAGCCGAAGCCCTCCAGCGTGGCGACCGCGGCGACACGCTGCGGACGAATGCCGGCATACAGGCAGGCGGCATTGCCGCCCAGGCTGTGGCCGACCAGCCGCGCAGGGACATCCGGCGAATAGTGGAGAAGCAACGCATCGAGGTCGGCCACATAGTCGGGAAACCAATAACTGTGGTTGTTCCACTGCGACTGGCCAAATCCCCGCCAGTCGGGGGCGATCACCCGCCAGTCACGGGCCAGGGCATCGACCAGGAACTGAAAGCTGGCGGAAACGTCCATCCAGCCATGCAGCATAAATAAAACCGGCGCATCCGCCGGACCCCAGATGCGGACATGCGCACGCAAACCGTTCAGTTGGATAAACTCCGAGACGCTCTGTTTCATCCGGCAATTCTAGCATCCGGCAGTTTTGCCTCATTTGCTGCGCTTGCCAGGCTGGTCGTCGATGTCGGCCAAAACTCGACAACCGACACGTGAACCGACGAAGACGATGTAAACTGCCGAGGATGATCCGCTCATTTAACGACAAGGAAACTTTCAATGCCTGCGCAAGAGGCCACCGACACTGAAATACCAACCCTCGACAGTGTTCTGGAACAAACTCTCAAGGATATCGGGATTCCGCCGCGCCCCGAGATTCTCGACCGCATCGCCGTCGAGATGGGCAAGGACGACCCGAACTTCCGCCACCTCAACCATCTCATCAGCGCCGATGTCAGTCTCGCTGCCAGTCTCATCAAAACGGCCAATTCTCCCTTTCTGGGCTTTCCTCGACGGGCGCATTCCGTCAACGAGGCACTGCTGATGCTGGGGCTGGATGTCACCAGCCGCGCCATCGCCGGGATCAGCTTGCGCGGGACGCTGCCTAGCGATATCCGTCTTGAAAGATTCTGGCACGCTTCGGCGCAAATCGCCACGCTGTCGGGTTGGCTGACCCAAATTATCGCGAAGGGCAAATTGCGCGCCGACGATGCGCACACGTTCGGCCTGTTCCGAGACTGCGGCATCCCGGTCATGCTGAGACGATTTCCGGGCTACGACAAGGTTCTTGCCCGTGCCAACGGCGATGCCGATCGCCAGTTCACCGAAGTCGAGCAGCAAGGCTTGCCGGAATTCCCGACCGATCACGCCATGGTCGGCTGCCTGCTGGCCCAGAACTGGTGGCTACCCGAGGAAATCAGTCTGGCCATTCGTCACCACCATGAGATATTGGCCATCGACTCGGTCAACTCCGGGCTGCCCGCGACCTGCCGTTATCTGATCGCGATGGGACAAACCGCCGAACACATCCTCCAGCAACTCACGGGCGGCAGCCGCACGCGCGAATGGGACAAACTCGGTGCTGCATGCCTGCGCCTGCTGGATACCACGGAGTCCGAGCTTCAGGGCATCCATGACATTGCCAAAGAGGTTCTCAAGACCGTCGAATAGCCCCCTAGTCATGACCAAGGCAGCAGCCTGCCACACAGTATAATCCGGGTAGTCGATACCTTCCCGACCATGCCGGCCTGTCCCATTTTCCCTTTTCCCTTTTCATTTGATGCGAAGCTTCACCGAAAAAATCTGCCCGGTGTTTGAATCATGTTGAATCAACTGCCACACACGCCTCTGCATACGCCGCTTCACGCCAGTCACGCACTGCTCGGCGCCAAGCTGGTCGATTTCGCCGGTTGGGACATGCCGATTCACTACGGTTCGCAGATCGAAGAGCACCACGCGGTGCGCCGCGACGCCGGCATGTTCGACGTGTCCCACATGCTTGCCATCGATCTCGCCGGCCCAGCCGCCCTGCCCTATCTGCGCAGGCTGCTGGCCAACGACGCCGCCAAACTGACGCAGCCCGGCAAAGCGCTCTATTCCTGCCTGCTGCGCCCGGACGGCGGCATCATCGACGACCTGATCGTGTACTTCTTTACCCCAGAGAGCTACCGGATCGTCGTCAATGCCGGTACCGCCGACAAGGACCTGGCCTGGATGCAGGCGCAGTCCGCCGGCTTCGACGTGCGGCTGACGCCGCGCCGCGACCAGGCCATGATCGCCGTGCAAGGCCCCAAGGCGCGCGCAAAATTCTGGCAGGCCTACCCCGGCAGCCGCGAGTCCAGCGAATCGCTGGCACCGTTCCAGGCGACCTTCGATGGCGACTGGCTGATCGCGCGCACCGGCTATACCGGCGAGGATGGGTTCGAGATCGCGTTGCCGGCCGAGCAAGCCGCCGATGCCTGGGCGCATCTGCATACCGTCGGCATCGTCGCCTGCGGCCTCGGCTGCCGCGACACGCTGCGTCTGGAAGCCGGCATGAACCTGTATGGGCAGGACATGGACGAAACCGTGACACCGCTCGAATCAGGCTTGGCCTGGACGCTGGCGCTGCATGACGAGCGCGACTTCATCGGCAAGGCCGCCCTGCTCGCGCGACATCCCAGGCACCAACTGATCGGCCTGTTGCTGCTCGAGCGCGGCGTGCTGCGCGCCCATCAGGCGGTGCGCAGCACGCATGGCGCTGGAGAAATCACCAGCGGCACTTTCTCGCCCACCCTCCAGCAAGGCATCGCCCTGGCCCGCCTGCCGCTTGCCGCGGTCAGCGGCGACATGGTGGAGGTGGACATCCGCGGCAAATGGCACCCGGCGAAAGTGGTCAAACCACCTTTCGTGCGCAACGGCAATATCCTTGTTTCCTGACATTTTACGGAGCGTTGTATGAACTTCCCCGCCAATCTCAAATACGCCAAGTCCCACGAATGGGCGCGCCTCGATGCCGACGGCATGGTCACGATCGGCATCACCGATCACGCCCAGGAAGCGCTCGGCGACATCGTTTTCCTCGAACTGCCGGAGACCGGCCGCAAGCTCAAGGCCGGCGAGGAATGCGCCGTGGTCGAATCGGTCAAGGCCGCTTCCGACATCTATGCGCCGATTTCCGGCGAAGTCGCGGCGCGCAACGATGCCGCCGCCGCTGCGCCGGAAAGCATCAACCAGGATGCCTATGCCGCCTGGCTGTTCAAGATCAAGCCAAGCAATCCGAAAGAACTGGATGCCCTGCTCGACGCGGCGGCCTACGAGAAAGCCGCAGAAAGCGAGTAATTGCAAAGAGCCTCGTCATTTCCGCTTGCGCGGGAATGACGGAGTTCTAATAGCTATGATTTCTAATTTTCCCCTTTCCACCCTCGAACACGCCGACGAATTCGTCGCCCGTCATATCGGTCCGGACGCTGCGGAAATCGCGCAGATGCTGGCGGCCATCGGCGCGGACAGCCTCGGCCAATTGATCGACCAGACCGTTCCGGCGGCGATTCGCCTCGCTGCCCCGCTATCCTTGCCGCCAGCCCAGCCGGAGCATGTCGCACTAGAGCGGCTCAAGAACATCGCCGCAAGGAACCGCATCAACAAATCGCTGATCGGCATGGGCTACGCCGACACGCTGACGCCCAAGGTGATCCTGCGCAACCTTATGGAGAACCCCGGCTGGTACACCGCCTACACGCCTTATCAGGCGGAGATCGCCCAAGGACGCCTGGAGGCGCTGCTCAACTACCAGCAGATGGTGATCGACCTGACCGGCATGGATCTCGCCAATGCCTCGCTGCTCGACGAAGCCACCGCCGCCGCCGAAGCCATGGCCATGGCACGGCGGGTGAGCAAGTCCCCATCGAACGCCTTCTTCGTCGATGCGAACTGTTTTCCGCAGACCATCGACGTGCTCAAGACCCGTGCCGGCTACTTCGGCTTCGAACTGGTTTTCGGCGCACCGGAACAGGCTGCGCAGCATGCGCCGTTCGGCGCGCTGTTGCAGTACCCGGACGATCGCGGCGAGGTCGCCGACCTCAGCGCCAGCATCGCCGCGCTGAAAGCCCAAGGTGCGGTGGTCGCGGTGGCCGCCGACCTGATGGCGCTGGTGCTGCTGAAATCGCCGGGCGCCCGTGGTGGCATGGGCGCCGATATCGCGCTGGGTTCCGCGCAGCGCTTCGGCGTGCCGCTCGGCTTCGGCGGGCCGCATGCGGCCTTCTTCGCTACCCGCGACGAGCACAAGCGGGCCGTGCCGGGCCGCATCATCGGCGTCTCGCAGGATGCGTGCGGCCAACCGGCGCTGCGAATGGCGCTGCAAACACGCGAGCAGCATATCCGCCGCGAAAAAGCCAATTCCAACATCTGCACCTCGCAGGTGCTGCTCGCCAACATGGCCGGCATGTATGCCGTGTACCACGGCCCGCAGGGCTTGCGCCGGATCGCCGAACGCATCCACCGGCTGACCGCGATCCTCGCCTGCGGCCTCCGCCAGGCAGGCGCGAAGGTGCTCACCCGACAGTTCTTCGATACCCTGCGCGTCGATCTCGGCGCCAGGAGCGAGACGGTTTATCAAGCGGCGCTGGAGGCCGGCTACAACCTGCGGCGCGTCGGCGACGGCGTACTCGGCATCGCGTTCAACGAAAAAACCACGCGCGACGACGTGGCGGCCTTGCTGCGACTGATGACCGGCAAGAATGCCGACATCGAAGCGCTCGATGCCGCGGCGGCCGGCGACAGCCCGATCGCCGCCCTGCTGCGCAGCGATGCGATCCTCGGCCACCCGGTGTTCAACCGCCATCACACCGAACACGCCATGCTGCGCTACCTGAAGCGCCTGCAGAACAAGGACCTGGCGCTCGACCATGCGATGATTTCGCTGGGCTCGTGCACCATGAAGCTCAACGCCACCAGCGAGATGATTCCCGTCAGCTGGCCGGAGTTCGCCGACATCCACCCCTATGCTCCGCTCGACCAGGCGGCCGGCTACCTGGAAATGATCCAGGGGCTGGCCGGCTGGCTCAAGACCATCACCGGCTTCGATGCCATCTGCATGCAACCGAATTCCGGCGCGCAGGGCGAGTACGCCGGTCTGGTGACGATACAGCGCTATCATGCGAGCCGCGGCGAAAGCCGGCGCAATATCTGCCTGATCCCCAGGTCGGCGCACGGCACCAACCCGGCCTCCGCGCAGATGTGCGGCCTGACGGTGGTGGCGGTGGATTGCGACGAGCGCGGCAACGTGGCCATCGATGACCTGCGCGCGAAAGCCGAACAGCATGCCGCCACACTATCCTGCTTGATGGTCACCTACCCCTCGACACACGGCGTGTTCGAGGAGTCGATCAAGGAAATCTGCGCCATCGCGCACACTCACGGCGGCCAAGTCTATATGGACGGCGCCAATCTCAACGCCCAGGTCGGCCTCACCAGCCCGGCCAGCATCGGCGCCGACGTCGCGCACTTGAACCTCCACAAGACCTTCGCCATTCCGCACGGCGGCGGCGGCCCGGGCATGGGGCCGATCGGCCTGAAGGCACATCTGGCGCCCTTCATGGCCGACCACGCGGTGCAACCCACCGGTCCAGCGGACAGGCCCAATCGCGGCCAAGGCGCGGTCTCCGCGGCGCCCTGGGGCTCGGCTTCGATCCTGCCGATCTCCTGGATGTACATCGCGATGATGGGTGGAGCGGGCCTGCGGCGCGCCACCGAGATAGCCATCCTCAATGCCAACTACATCGCCGCGCGTCTCAAGGAGCACTACCCGGTGCTGTATGTCGGCCGGCAGGGACGCGTCGCCCACGAATGCATCCTGGATGTGCGCGCCGTCAAGGCCGCGACAGGTGGCAACAACGGCATCACCGAAATCGACATCGCCAAACGTCTCATGGACTATGGCTTCCATGCGCCGACGGTGAGCTTCCCGGTGGCAGGCACGCTGATGGTAGAACCGACCGAATCGGAATCGAAAGCCGAACTCGACCGCTTCATCAGTGCCATGATCGCCATCCGCGCCGAAATCCGCCATGTGGAAAACGGCCTCTGGCCGGCCGACAACAATCCGCTCAAGCGCGCGCCGCACACCCAGGCCGACCTGGCCGATGCCGACTGGCAGCGCCCCTACAGCCGCGAAGTCGCCGTCTTTCCTTTGCCCTACGTGAAGCACAACAAATTCTGGCCGTCGGTCAATCGCATCGACGACGTCTACGGCGACCGCCACCTGCTGATGTCCTTGCCGTCGAAGTAACTATCCCCCGGCAGAGCCGGGGGCTTTAAATTGTGAGCCGCTCGAAGCGGCTGGTGGGGTCGCTAACGCGGCCCCAGTTTGTTTGGGCCACCTGACGGTGGCCAGTTAGCGTAACAGA
>Ga0172380_10003382_pt1 | contig 22037 bp, 17 predicted proteins | sample Leawe162metaG_FD_119747 | JGI IMG/M metagenome (GOLD analysis project Ga0172380, IMG submission 119747) | Leachate microbial communities from a municipal landfill in Southern Ontario, Canada - Leachate well 162 metaG | ecosystem: Engineered > Solid waste > Landfill > Unclassified | place...
CGACCCAGAGTTTCTTCAGGCGCTGCTTGGACGGCCCGCCGATGGCGATGTGCTGGATGCCGAGTATCCTGAATGGTCGCTGATTCATTGTTTCCTTCCCCTCATAAGTAACCAGATGCCGAAGACGATCATCGGCAGGCTCAGCCACTGGCCCATGCTGACGGTATAACTGAAGCCGAAGATGCCGGTATCCGGTTCGCGAAAATATTCCGCGATAAAACGGGCCACGCCGTAGCCGATCAGAAAAACTCCCGACACTGCAGCGCGCGGCCTTGGCTTGGCCGAATACCACCAGAGCAATAGAAACAGGCACAAGCCTTCCAGACCTGCCTGGTAAAGCTGCGAAGGATGGCGTGGTTGCGCATCGACCTGTGGGAAAACCATCGCCCAGGGCAGCGTTGGATCGGCGGGGTTGCCAATCACTCTTCCCCAGAGTTCGCCGTTGATGAAATTACCAATGCGTCCTGCAGCCAGCCCGGTTGGCACCAGCGGTGCAATGAAATCGGTGACTTCGAAAAAGGTCTTGCCGGTCTTGCGGCCATACAAAGCCATCGCCACCAGCACGCCGAGAAAACCGCCATGGAAGCTCATGCCGCCGTTCCACACGGCGAGAATTTCCAGCGGGTGCAGGAGGTAGTACCCCGGCTCGTAGAACAACACCTGTCCCAGACGACCGCCGAGAATCACGCCGAACACGCCATAGAACAACAGGTCGTCGAGGTTCTGCTCAGTGAAGCCGCGTTCGGGAAATTGTCGCGCTCGCAGCCTGCCCAGTACAACGAACAGCACGAAGCCGATCAGGTACATCAAGCCATACCAGCGCACTGAGAGCGGGCCAATAGCTATGGCGACAGGGTCGAACTGGGGGTGTAGCAACATGGGTGTGTGACGATTCCGCTAGAATCGCCATTCTAGCTTAGCCCTGCTACCGTCGCTTCAGGAGACTGCCATGACCGCATACCGTTCCCGTACCTCCACCCACGGCCGCAACATGGCCGGCGCCCGCGCGCTGTGGCGCGCCACCGGCATGAAGGATGGTGACTTCGGCAAGCCCATCATCGCCGTGGTGAATTCCTTCACCCAGTTCGTACCGGGACACGTGCATCTGAAGGACATGGGCCAGCTGGTGGCGCGCGAGATCGAAGCGGCCGGCGGCGTGGCCAAGGAATTCAATACCATCGCCATCGACGACGGCATCGCCATGGGCCACGGCGGCATGCTGTATTCGCTGCCTTCGCGCGAACTCATCGCCGACAGCGTCGAATACATGGCGAACGCCCATTGCGCCGATGCGCTGGTGTGCATTTCGAATTGCGACAAAATCACTCCCGGCATGCTGATGGCGGCGCTGCGCCTGAACATTCCGGCGGTGTTCGTTTCCGGCGGACCGATGGAAGCCGGCAAGGTGCAGTGGGGCGGCAAGGCCATCAAGGTCGACCTGATCGACGCCATGATCAAGGCCGGCGACGCTTCGGTCAGCGACCGCGATGTCGCGAACTTCGAGCGTTCCGCCTGCCCGACCTGCGGTTCCTGTTCCGGCATGTTCACCGCCAACTCGATGAACTGCCTGACTGAAGCACTGGGACTCAGCCTGCCCGGCAACGGCTCACTGCTGGCGACCCATGCCGACCGCAAGATGCTGTTCCTCAAGGCTGGCCGGCAGATCGTCGAGCTGTGCCGCCGTTACTACGCGCAGGATGATGAGTCCGTCCTGCCGCGCAGCGTCGCCTCCTTCAAGGCTTTCGAGAACGCCATTGCCCTGGATATTGCCATGGGCGGCTCGACCAATACCGTGCTGCACCTGCTCGCCGCGGCACAGGAAGCCGGCGTTGATTTCACCATGACCGACATTGACCGCATGTCGCGCAAAGTGCCCTGCCTCGCCAAGGTTGCGCCATCCACCCAGGAATATCACATGGAGGATGTGCATCGCGCCGGTGGCATCATGGCCATCCTCGGCGAACTGGATCGGGCAAAGCTGATCCACCGCGATTGCCCGACCGTGTTGTATCCATCCATGGGCGAGGCGCTCGACTGCTGCGACGTGAAGCGCAACACGAACCCGGCCGTGCATGAGTTCTACCGCGCCGCGCCCGGCGGCGTGCCGACGCAGACGGCGTTCTCACAAAACAGGCGCTATGCCACGCTTGACCTTGACCGCAAGGGCGGTTGCATCCGCGACCTGGAACATGCCTACACCCTCGAAGGCGGTCTGGCGGTGCTGTTCGGCAACATTGCCGAGAAAGGCTGCATCGTCAAAACGGCTGGCGTGGATGAGAGCATCTGGAAGTTCACCGGCACGGCACGCGTCTATGAAAGCCAGGACGATGCGGTGGCCAGCATCCTCGGCGACGAGGTCAAGGCCGGTGACGTGGTAGTCATTCGCTACGAAGGACCGAAGGGCGGCCCCGGCATGCAGGAGATGCTTTACCCCACCTCTTATCTCAAATCGAAGGGACTTGGCAAGGACTGCGCCCTGCTCACCGACGGCCGCTTTTCGGGCGGCACCTCGGGGCTGTCGATTGGCCATGCTTCACCTGAAGCTGCAGCAGGCGGGGCGATTGGGCTGGTCGAGAACGGCGACAAGATCGAGATCGACATTCCCAATCGGCGCATACACCTGGCGATCAGCGACGCTGAATTGGCAAATCGGCGTGCGGTGATGGAAGCCAAGGGCGTTGCAGCCTGGCGTCCGGCAAAGCGCGAACGGCTGGTTTCCGCCGCGCTGCAAGCCTACGCGGCCATGACCACCAGCGCCGATACCGGAGCGGTGCGCGACCTGACGCAACTCCGATAGAAATTTAAATTTGATGTTCGATAATCCAACCCCCGTCGATTCCGGCGCTGGTGCGTGGTCTCGATTCGGCAATATGTGTGATTTCGGTACGGGGAGCCGGAGCGAGGGCACGGGCCGGCGCTCGCGCCAACGTTTGGAACACTTTCTGCCCAGACGCTAAAGCTCGAACAGCCGTATAGTTGACTGATTAAATCAGGTTTGTGGCAAAATGTCGGTTCTTCTGCAATGCTGAGCCGTGCATGCCCAACCGTTTAGCCGACGAAACCTCTCCCTATCTGCAGCAGCATGCCGACAATCCGGTCGACTGGCGGGCGTGGAATGCCGAAGCGCTGGCGCTGGCAAAATACGAGAACAAACCGATCCTGCTGTCGATAGGCTACTCGGCCTGCCACTGGTGCCATGTCATGGCGCACGAGTCGTTTGAAGATCCGGCAGTGGCTACCCTCATGAATGAATTGTTCGTGAACATCAAGGTCGATCGCGAGGAGCGCCCAGACCTCGATCAGATTTACCAGACTGCGCATCACATGTTGACCCAGCGCACCGGTGGCTGGCCGCTGACGATGTTTTTGACACCGGGGGGTGTTCCCTTTTATGGCGGCACCTATTTCCCCAAGTCCCCGCGCTATGGCCTGCCCGGCTTTGCCGACATGCTGCAACGCGTGGCGCAAACCTATCGCGAACGGCACGAAGATATACAAAACCAAGGCGCTTCGCTGCTGCAAGCGCTGGACAGCACGCTGCCAAGCCGCCGGCAGCAAGCGGAACTGGCCGCCGATTTCAATGACCGGCCCTTGTCGCAATTACGTGACCAGCTTGCAGAGTCTTTCGATGCGCGTTTCGGCGGCTTTGGCGGGGCGCCGAAATTCCCCCATCCGACCGACCTGGCTTTTCTCCTGCGCCGCACCAACGACCCCGCAGCACGGGAAATGGCCCTGACCACGCTGCGCCGCATGGCCGAAGGCGGCATCTACGATCAGCTGGGCGGCGGCTTCTGCCGCTACAGCGTCGATGCCCTCTGGAGCATCCCGCATTTCGAGAAAATGCTCTATGACAACGGCCAGCTGATGTCCGTCTATGCCGATGCCTGGGCGCTGAGCAAGGAAGACTTGTTCAAGGACGTGACCGAGCAAACGGCAGACTGGTTGATGCGTGAAATGCAATCACCGGCGGGAGGTTATTACTCATCGCTCGATGCCGATTCGGAGGATGAGGAAGGCAAGTTTTACGTCTGGGACCGCGAAGAAGTGCGGGCTCTGCTGTCGGATGAGGAGTACGCAATCGCGGCGCGCCGCTGGGGACTGAACGGCTCGCCCAACTTCGAGGGCAAGCATTGGCATCTTCGGATCACCGGTTCTTTGCCGGCAGACCAGTCAGGCGTGCTGGCGTCCGCTCGCGCCAAGCTGTTCGCGGCGCGCGAGCTACGCATACGTCCCGGTCGCGACGACAAGATTCTGACGAGCTGGAATGCATTGATGATCGAGGGGCTTGCCCGAGCTGCCCGCATTTTCGGCCGCAGCGACTGGCTGGCTTCGGCGCGCAGCGCGCTGGAAGCGATCCGCAGGGAACTCTGGCGTGACGGCCGCCTGCTGGCGACCAGCAAGGATGGGCGTGCCCACCTGGATGCCTATCTGGACGATCACGCCTTTCTGCTCGCGGCCTTGCTCGAACTCATGCAAGCCGAATATCGCGGCAAGGACATGGAATTTGCCCGCACACTGGCGGATACCCTGCTCGATCACTTCGAAGACAAAGCCCAGGGCGGATTCTTTTTCACGCGGCATGACCATGAAATCCTGATTCATCGTCCCAAGCCCGGCCACGACAATGCCACGCCTGCCGGCAACGGCATGGCAGCGCGCGCCTTGCAGCGCTTGTCGTTGCTGACCGGCGATTTGCGCTATGCCGAAGCTGCGGAACGCACGCTGCGCCTGTACCAGCCACAATTTATGCGCCAGCCGGGCGGATTCACGACACTGTTGTCGGTACTCGAAGCGTGGCTGACGCCTCTACGATTGGTCATCCTGCGCGGGCCAGTCGCAGAGATCGCCGACTGGCAAAACCAATTAACCGCACTGGCACAGCCGGATCTATTGGTGCTGGGTTTGCCGAGTGGGCTTGCCGGTTTGCCGGAAAGTCTGAACAAGCCCGCCAGCGATCAGGTCAACGCCTGGGTATGTTCAGGCGTTACTTGCCTTGCCCCGATCGCCGACTGGCCCAGTTTGCAGCGGGTTCTGCTGGAACAGGCTACTGGAAGCTAGTGCCCGAAGTTGTTTCTAGGGTGCTAGCACCCCAACTACAGATACGGGCACTGGTACCCCAACTGCAAATGCGGGCACTGGTCCCCCGAAGTTGCTGGTGGGGGACTGGTATCCCGTTTTTAAGGTAGTATGCATTAAACATTTTCAACCAACCTGATGAGGTAAACATGAAGTCCATAATGGTTTCTGCACTGGCTGCAGCTTTAGTTCTGGCTGCTTCACCGTCGATGGCCGCTGACAGTCCCGAACTCGCACTGGCCAAAAAGAGCAACTGCATGGCATGCCACGCGGTTGACAAGAAAGTTGTCGGTCCGGCTTACCAGGACGTCGCCAAGAAGTATGCCGGCGACAAGACAGCCGAAGCGAAGCTGATTGAGAAGGTCAAAAAGGGCGGCTCTGGCGTCTGGGGTCCGGTACCCATGGCGCCCAATGCGGCGGTCAAGGACGAGGATATCAAGACGCTGGTGAAATGGATTCTGGCCGGTGCCAAGTAATCCCGGCTGTTCAAGAATTTCCAATCGAAAGTCAGCCTGCGGGCTGACTTTTTTTGCCCTCTCGAATCGCATCCTTCCGGCCTCGGGCCGGCTGTACTGGGTATAGTTGACAACGGCTGGTCCTGACGCAACAATCGGCAGGCCCAAATCCTTCAATTCGCGGAGACTTCAATGAACGTGCCCGTCAAAGCCCTGCCCTTGTCCATTGTTGCTGCTTTGGTTCTGTTGGCCTGCGGCAAGGAACCCCCGCCACCACCACCACCTGCCACCGTTCCGGCTCCTCCGCCCATTGAGGTCATCAAGATCGGCCACGTCGGGCCGCTGACCGGCGGCATCGCCCACCTGGGCAAGGACAATGAAAATGGTGCACGCTTGGCCATCGATGAAGCCAACGCCAAGGGAATAGAAATCGGCGGCAAGAAAGTCAAATTCGAATTGCTCGCCGAAGATGATCAGGGCGATCCGAAAGTTGGTACCACGGTTGCTCAGAAACTGGTTGATGCCAAGATAGTGGGTATTGTCGGCCACCTCAATTCCGGCGTTTCCATCCCGGCTTCGGCACTCTACGAACAAGCCGGCATTCCGATGATTTCGGGATCCTCCACCAACCCCAAGTTGACCGAACAGGGTTTCAAAGTCACTTTCCGCGTGGTCGGTCGTGACGATCAGCAGGGACCCGCCGTTGCCAACTACCTCCTGGCTGAGGTCAAGCCAAAGACAGCAGCAGTGATCGACGATGCCACAGCCTATGGCGAAGGCCTGGCCAACGAAGTTGAAAGCGCCCTCAAGGCCGCCGGCGTCAAGGTGTTGCCGCGCGAGAAGGGCACTGACAAAACCGCAGACTGGAAGGCGGTGCTGACCAAGCTCAAAGGCAAGAAACCGGATGTGGTCTTCTATGGCGGCATGGATGCCACCGGTGGCCCGTTGCTCAAGCAGGCACGCGAACTGGGCATCAAGGGACCTTTCTCCTTTGGTGACGGCGCCTGCACCGACAAGATGGCTGAACTGGCCGGCGCAGCGGCAGACGGCCTGCTCTGCTCCCAGGCCGGGGTTCCGGTCGAAGCAACCAGCAAGAAGTTCCGCGATGGCTACAAGGCCCAATTCAAGATCGATCCGATACTCTATGCGCCCTTCACTTTTGACGGCGTGAACATCCTCATCGAGGCAATGAAAAAAGCCGGTTCCAGCGAACCAGCCAAGTATTTGCCGGAACTGTTCAAGATCAGCTACGAAGGCGCCAGCGGCAAAATCGAGTTTGACGCAAAAGGCGATCGCAAGGATGCAGAGATAACCATCTTCACCATGACGGGGGGCAAGATCACGCCATTGGCGATCGTCAAGAGCGGCAAAACGGTGAAGTTTGAGGACTTCATCAAGGCTGCGGCAGAGGCAGCTGCAGCTGTTCCGGCAGCAATCCCACCAGTTCCCTCTGCTGCACCTGCTGCTGCAACTCCGGCAGCACCCGTTGCGGCGCCTGCACCGGCCGCAACGCCGGCCGCCGAAGTCAAGAAATAGACGGGTTGTTGCAGCCTTAAACCTGATAACGGCGCCTGCGGGCGCCGTTATCATCAGTGCAGGACATCCATGGACATATTCCTGCAGCAGATCATCAACGGGCTGACTCTCGGTAGCCTGTATGCCATCGTCGCACTGGGCTATACGATGGTGTATGGCATCATCCAGCTGATCAACTTTGCCCATGGTGAAGTCGTGATGTTCGGCGCGATGATCACGCTTTCGGTGATTTCCGCCGCCGCTGGCAGCGGGCTGCCGCCTGCCGCTGTGATCCTGCTGGGTGTCGCCGTTGCAATTCCATTTTGCATGGCCTTGGGCTATCTGCTGGAACGCGCCGCTTATCGCCCGTTGCGCAAGGCCCCGCGGCTGGCGCCACTGATCACTGCGATCGGCATGTCGATCGTACTGCAGCAGATCGCGCTGATGATCTGGAGCCGCAACATCCTGTCGTTTCCACAGGTCCTGCCGGTCACCATTTACGAAGTGGCTGGCGCCAGCGTCAGTTCCCTGCAGATCATCATCATCGGCCTGTGTTTCGTCATGATGGCCGGCCTGGCCTGGATCGTCTATGGCTCTCGGCTGGGCACAGCCATGCGCGCCACCGCCGAAAATCCGGAAATCGCCCGCCTGATGGGTGTCGATGTGGATCGCGTCATTGCCATGACTTTCATCATTGGCGCAGGACTCGCTGCGGTCGCCGGATTGATGGTCGGCATCTACTATGGCCTGGCACATTACACCATGGGTGCCACACTGGGTTTGAAAGCATTCTCGGCAGCGGTGCTGGGCGGCATCGGCAATATTCCCGGGGCAATGGTTGGCGGAATTTTGCTCGGGCTGGTGGAGGCCCTCGGCGCCGGCTACATCGGCGAGTTGACCGACCTGTGCGGCTACAACGCACTGCACTTCCTTTTCCAGGAACGCTGTGCCGACGGCGGTAACCTGGTGTTGTTCGGCAGCAACTATCAGGACGTGTTTGCCTTTGTCGTCCTGATCCTGGTGCTCGTCTTCCGACCTTCGGGGCTGCTTGGCGAACGCGTCGCCGATCGCGCCTGAACTGCCTGCGAACCCGAGCTTGATGCAAACCAATAAATATCGCGCCGGCCTGACAGTACTGATCTTGTCCTTGCTCATCCTGCCGTTCGCGCTGTCGGCCGCAGGCACTGCCTGGGTGCGCATTACCAATCTGGCCATCCTGTTTGTCTTCCTGTCGCTCGGCCTCAACATCGTGGTCGGTTTCGCAGGCCTGCTCGATCTCGGCTATGTCGCCTTCTACGCGGTCGGTGCGTATGTCTATGCACTCCTGGCCAGCCCGCACTTCGGTCTGCATCTGCCGTTCTGGATCATCCTGCCGATCGGCGCCGGGCTGGCAGCGTTATTCGGCGTCCTGCTTGGCACGCCGACCCTCAAGCTGCGCGGGGATTATCTGGCCATCGTCACGCTGGGGTTCGGGGAAATCGTGCGGATCTTCATGAACAATCTGTCGCAGCCGATCAACATCACCAACGGGCCGCGCGGCATCACCCTGATTGATCCGGTGCGGCTGGGAAGCATCAGTTTCGGGCAGAACGATCAATTCTTCGGGCTGGTCATGAGCGGACCGATGAAGTATTACTACCTGTTGCTACTGCTTCTGCTGCTGGTCATCATGGTCAACCTGCGCCTGCAGAATTCCCGCATCGGGCGTGCCTGGGAGGCCATCCGCGAAGATGAAATGGCAGCACGGGCAATCGGCATCAATACGACACGGATCAAGCTGCTGGCCTTCGCCATGGGCGCCTCCTTCGGCGGTGTGGCAGGCGGCATGTTCTCCGCCATTCAGGGCTTCATCAGTCCAGAAAGCTTTGTCCTGACCGAATCCGTGATGATCCTGTCGATGGTGGTACTGGGCGGCATGGGCAACATCTGGGGCGTTGTCGCCGGTGCGGTTTTGCTCTCTTTCGTCCCGGAATTGCTGCGGTACACGGTAGTGCCACTGCAAATGAACTTGTTCAACCGCATCGTCATCGATCCCGAAGTCATCCGCCTGCTGCTGTTCGGGCTCGCACTGGTGCTGATGATGCGCTTCCGGCCGGCCGGGTTGTGGCCCCTGCACGCCCGTCAGCGCGAGTTTGACAGGCAGGCGGCAACCCAATGAGCCACCTGCTCGAAGCCCGCTCAATCAGCAAGCGCTTTGGCGGCGTCAGGGCACTGCATGAGGTGTCATTGACGATCCGCCAGGGCGAGATCTACGGTCTGATCGGACCGAATGGCGCCGGCAAGACCACTTTTTTCAACGTCCTGACCGGGCTTTGCCCGGCCAGCAGCGGTACTTTCAGCTTCGCCGGTGCATCACTCAACATCAATGCACCACACACGGTTGCGCAGGCGGGGATTGCCCGCACCTTTCAGAATATTCGTCTCTTCGCCAACATGACGGCGCTGGAAAATGTCATGGTCGGCCGCCACCTGCGCACTCATGCCGGTGTCATCGGTGCAGTGCTGCGGAGTGCCGCAACGCGCGCCGAGGAAAACGCCATCCAGCAGCGCGCCGTCGAACTCCTCCATTACGTCGGCATCGCCGACCGCGCCAACGATCTGGCGCGTAACCTGTCCTATGGCGACCAGCGACGCCTCGAAATCGCACGCGCCCTGGCCACCGACCCCAAGCTTCTGGCACTGGACGAACCGGCAGCCGGCATGAACGCCACGGAGACTGCCGCGCTGCGCGTCCTGATCGAGGGTCTGCGTTCTGACGGCCTCACTGTGATGCTGATCGAGCACGACGTCAAACTGGTAATGGGTCTGTGCGATCGCGTTGCTGTGCTCGATTACGGTGAGAAGATCGCCGAGGATGTACCGGAAAATGTCCAGCGCGATTCCAAAGTGATCGAGGCTTACCTTGGCGCCTAGTACCCCAGAATCAACTGCGGGTACTGGTTCAAGGCCGGATACCGTGCCCCTGTTGGCCGTCCTGAATCTAAAGGTTTCCTATGGCGGGATTGCGGCAGTGAAAGATGTCAGTTTTGCCATCGAACAAGGCGAAACAGTGGCATTTATCGGCGCCAACGGCGCCGGCAAGACCAGCATGCTGAAAGCACTGGCCAGGGTGATCAATGAAGGTACGCAAGGCAGCATCAAATTGCGCGGGGAAGAAATCGTCGCACTTCCGCCGCATCATCTGATCCGTCGCGGCCTGGCACTGGTGCCTGAAGGGCGCGGCGTTTTCGCGCGACTATCCGTGGCGGAAAATCTGGCCATGGGCGCCTACATTCGGGATGATCGTCAGGAGATTGCTGCCGATCTGGATCATGTTTATGAACTGCTCCCGCAACTCAAGTAGCGACAAAGACAACTGGCGGGGACGCTCTCTGGAGGGGAACAGCAGATGCTGGCCCTGGGCCGTGCCCTAATGGCCAGGCCGCAATTGCTGCTCCTGGACGAGCCTTCGATGGGGCTTGCGCCACTGATGGTGAACAAGGTATTTGAGACGATTCGTACCGTCGCCGCGAGCGGCGTCACCATCATGCTGGTCGAGCAGAATGCCAAACTGGCGTTGCAAACCGCCAGCCGAGGTTATGTCATGGAAAGCGGCTGCATTACCCTGGCGGACAGTTCCGCCGCCCTGCTGGCCGATCCTCGCGTTCGCAAGGCTTATCTGGGCGAATGACTATTACCCCAGAATCAAATTCGGGCACTACTAGACGTCAATATTCCTGGCCTGCAGTGCATGACTTTCAATGAAGAAACGCCGTGGCTCGACATCGTCACCCATCAGCGTCGTAAAAATTTCATCGGCAGTGATCGCATCGTCTATCTGAACGCGGAGCAGACGGCGTACCTTGGGATCCATGGTGGTCTCCCACAACTGCTCCGGATTCATTTCGCCCAACCCCTTGTAGCGCTGTTTACTTAGACCGCGGTCGACTTCACTCAGCAGCCAGCGGATGGCAGCAGCAAAGCTTGATACTGATTGTGCCTTGTCGCCGCGCCGGATGACTGCATCGTTGCTGTTCTGATCGATCAGGCCGGCAATCAGTGCTGAAGTGCGCCGTATCTGTTGGTAGTCACCGGAATGCAGGAATTCCTCGTCGATATAACCGGCGCGCAGGTTGCCGTGACGCATGCGCTCGATGGAGAGCTGCCAGCGTTCGGTCTTGTCTTCAAACTTGGCGACGATGCTTATTTCCTTTGGCAACAAAGGAACCAAACGAGCTGCACTGGCGTGCGCATTTTCTGCGCTGGAAATATCCAGTTCGATGGCGTTGGAAAGTAGTGCGTGCAACACTTCGCCGTCAATGAAGTCACCGACGCGCTTGATGATCGCCTCAGCCAGCAAATAAGCGCGTGCCAATTCGCCCAGTGCCTCTCCTTCCAGTATCGCCGCTCCAATTCTGGGTGTCAGCGCAGCACCTTCGAGCGCCAAAGTCAACAGATGCTGGTTCAACGCATGGTCATCCTTGATGTAGAGTTCGCTCTTGCCATGCTTGATTTTGTATAGCGGCGGCTGAGCAATGTAGATATGACCACGCTCGACCAGTTCGCCCATCTGGCGATAGAAAAACGTCAGCAGCAAGGTCCGGATGTGTGCGCCATCTACGTCCGCATCGGTCATGATGATGATGCGGTGGTAACGCAACTTGGCGATGTCGAAATCTTCGACGCCGATGCTCGTGCCGAGAGCGGTCACTAAAGTTACGATCTGTTCGCTCGAAATCAATTTGTCGAAGCGCGCTTTTTCGACGTTCAATACTTTCCCACGCAACGGCAGGATGGCCTGAAACTTGCGGTCGCGGCCCTGCTTCGCGGATCCCCCGGCGGAGTCACCCTCGACGATATAGAGCTCGCAGAGTGCGGGATCCTTTTCCTGGCAGTCGGCCAGCTTTCCCGGCAAGCCGATATTGTCGAGCACACCTTTGCGCCGTGTCAGTTCTCGTGCTTTGCGTGCGGCTTCCCGAGCCCTGGCAGCATCAACAATTTTTCCCGTGATAATTTTGGCATCACCCGGTTTTTCGAGCAGAAATTCGGTAAGTTTCTGTGCGACAACCTCCTCGACCACGGGCCTGACTTCCGAGGACACCAGTTTTTCCTTGGTCTGCGAGGAAAATTTTGGTTCCGGCACTTTTACCGACAAGACGCAGGCCAGCCCTTCACGCATGTCGTCACCGGTTGTTTCCACCTTGGCTTTCTTGGCCAGTTCGTGTTCATCAATATATTTGTTGATGACCCGTGTCATGGCTGCACGCAAGCCGGTCAGGTGGGTTCCCCCATCTTTTTGGGGGATGTTGTTGGTGAAACAGAGAACTTGCTCGGCATAGGAATCATTCCATTGCATCGCGACTTCGATGGTCATGCCATCCTTGTTGCCCACTGCATGGAAAACGTTGCCATGCAGCACAGTCTTTGAGCGGTTGATATATTCGACGAATCCTTTGACGCCGCCTGCGAAAGCGAAGTCCTCCTCTTTCGCGTTGCGTTGATCGATCAGCTTGATCTTGACGCCATTATTGAGAAAGGAAAGCTCGCGCAAGCGCTTGGCAATGATGTCGTAATGAAATTCAACGTTTCCGAATGTCTCGGGTGCAGCAAGAAAATGAACTTCCGTACCGCGCTTTTCCGTCACACCCACAACCTTGAGCGGTTCAACCGGAACGCCGCCCCGAAATTCCATGTGATGCTTTTTACCGTCACGGCGAACCGTGAGGCGCAGCCACTCGGAAAGTGCGTTCACAACCGAAACGCCGACGCCGTGCAGACCCCCGGAAACCTTGTAGGAATTGGAATCAAACTTGCCACCGGCGTGCAGCTCGGTCATTACGATTTCAGCGGCTGAACGCTTTTCTTCGTCGTCCTCCTTGATGTCAGTGGGAATGCCGCGGCCGTTGTCGGTGACTGAAATGGAATTATCGGTATGGATGGTGATGACGATCTCATCACACCAGCCCGCAAGAGCCTCATCAATCGCATTGTCGACGACTTCAAAAACCATATGATGCAAGCCAGTACCATCGGAAGTGTCGCCGATGTACATGCCCGGACGCTTTCTGACTGCTTCAAGACCCTTGAGAATTCTGATGCTGCTGGAATCGTAACTGTTTTCCTGCTGGCCGTTGTTCTGACCGTTTTCCGGTTGCGTCATTAAGTTACTCCAATATTCTCACTGAGGTTTCGGTCGAGACAGAATAAAAACGAGTTCAAATACGCATGGGCATTACGACATATTTGAATTTTTGATTGTTCGCCAACTGAAATAATGCGCTGCTATTTGCATCACCCAGATGACATTCAATTTCCTCATTGCTCACATTATTCAGAACATCCAATAAATAATTCACGTTGAAACCAATGTCGATACTGTCGCCGGTAAAATCTATTTCAATTTCTTCCTGGGCTTCTTCTCGCTCGGTATTGTTGCCAATGATCTTCAAACTTCCCGTAGAAAAAACCAGGCGGACACCTGGCGTCTTTTCATTCGTAAGTATTTTGGCGCGCTGCAGTGAATGCAGTAATCCCTGGCGCGACAGCTTGATTAAAATGGCGTGTCCCTTAGGAATGACTCTTTCATAATCTGGAAATTTACCGTCGATCAACTTCGAGACAAACTCTATCGATCCGAAGCGAAAAAGGGCTTGCGTCGGAGTGAGTGCAATCTCCAGAGATTCGTCATTATCAGAAAGCTGGCGCGAAAGTTCCAAAACAGTCTTGCGCGGCAGAATGACTTCTATGGATGGCAGCTGCTCATTCAGGGTCTCGCTGGCATAAGCCAGACGATGGCCGTCTGTGGCAACAACACAGATTTCATTACCCTTGACCACAAGCAATAATCCGTTTAAATAATAGCGGATATCCTGAAGTGCCATGGCATATTGAACCAGTGCCAGCAAACGCTTGAACTGCTTCTGCGTGAGCATCAGGCGTGTCTGATTTGCTTCACTCAAAGCCATGCGTGGAAAATCCTCAGCTGGCAAGGTTTGCAAATTAAACCGGCTACGTCCTGCTTTAATCTGCAGACGTTTTTCATCAAGTGCCAGACTGATTTCAGAATCTTCCGGCAATGCTCGCAGAATGTCCTGCAGTTTCCTTGCGGCGACCGTCAACGCCACTTTTTCTCCAGGAACGGTCCTGGCTTTTGTCTTGATCTGAATTTCAATATCAGTAGCAAGCAGAGTTAAATTTTCGCCGTCCTTTTCCATCAGCACATTGGAAAGAATGGGAAGCGTGTGGCGTTTCTCGACAATCCCGCAAACCGATTGAAGAGGTTCCAGAATCTGATTTCTAGGGCCTTTGAATAAGAGCATATTTAAATTCCTAACTTAGAACATGCAGACAGGAAAACTGTGGAAAAAGCATTAAATCTAAATTTATTCAAGTTGTTGCAGATGTATAACGCTATGGAGAAGTCGTCTTTTCAAATGTGATTCATTGTGAGTTGTTTTTTGATTCTGTGAAATTTGGACACTTGTCCACAATTTACACAGGTCAGTTACACGAGTTACTCACCTTCTTTCTCATCCTTTCAAGGTTTGCATCAAAACGTGCAGATCGTTTCCCAGTATGGCATCCTTGGTACGTAACTCATTGATCGTGCGGCAAGCATGCAGGACTGTCGTGTGGTCACGACCACCGAAGGCTTCTCCAATCTCCGGTAAGCTGTGATGGGTCAAATCGCGTGATAGCCACATCGCCATCTGACGCGGACGGGCAATGGCTCGTGTGCGTTTTTTTGAATACATTTCAGCAACCTTGAGTTTGTAGTAATCCGCTACGGTTTTCTGGATGAGTTCCAAGGTTAGCTGTCGGTTTGTGGCGCCAAAAATATCTTTCAAGGCCTCCTTGGCCACGTCGATATTGACATCGCGTCCGTGAAATCTGGCATAGGCAAGAACCTTGTTGAGAGCACCTTCCAGTTCCCGCACATTGGAACGAAGGTTTTTCGCGATCAAGAACGCAACATCGTCACCCAATTTGATCTGGGATGTTTCCGCCTTTTTTTTCAGGATTGCGACTCGCATTTCCGGCTCTGGAGGTTCTATCTGTACCGTTAACCCCCAATCAAAACGTGAAACCAGGCGTTCTTCCAGACCAACAACATCTTTTGGATAAGTATCGGAAGTGATGACAATCTGTTTCTTAGCTTCAACCAGCGCATTGAAAGCGTAAAAAAATTCCTCTTGGGTTCGGTTTTTGTTGTTGAAGAACTGGATGTCGTCAATCAGAAGCACATCAAGAGAACGGTAGTAACGCTTGAAGACATCGAAAGCTTTTTGCTGATATGCGCGGACCACATCAGCAAAATAGTCTTCGGCATGGACATAACGAATAATCAGATTCGGATTGTGATTCCAGACTTCGTTACCAAGGGCGTGGATCAGGTGAGTCTTTCCCAGGCCAACACCACCGTAAATAAAAAGAGGGTTGTATGAAGTACCAGGATTGAGAGCTACTTGCTGTGCTGCTGCGCGCGCTAAATCATTGGCCCGACCAGTGACAAGAGTATCAAATGTAAAAGTAGGGTTTAAGCGCGATTTCTCGTAAGTTTGTTCATCTAGCCTAGGTTTGATTGCGGCAGCGTTGCTCGGTACATTAATTTCTTCAACCTGCTTTTTTTCGACAACTGCAGAATTGACAACAAGTGGATTTTCGCCCAAAGCCAGGCTGATATAGACCGGTTCAGGAAAGAATTGGCGGCTCAGCGACTGAATTTGTTCCAGATAGCGCTCACGTACCCATTGCAAAACAAAACGATTGGGGGCAATCAAGCGCAGTTGCGTTGGAACCAAACCATTTTTCGTGGCTTTCCCTTCCGCGTTTTCGAGGCGCAGCGTTTTTATCCAAGTGTTGTATTGCTGCGTTGGCAGTTCTTTTTCAAACTGATTTAGGCAAGCAGACCAGAATTCACTCATAGGTGTTCGGAAACCTGTCATTTATTTACAACAGGTAAGGCATTGATATTATTTTAATAAATGACAATTCGCGAAATTGTCCAGCGATGCCCGCATTGGTTCTACTGGCGCATTCTAGCGGTTTTAAAGAAAGTTACTCACAGGGCTGAGCAAAAAAACTGCTTGACAATGTTTATATAAAAAGTTGTAATCGGCGGTTCTTTTTTTAGGAAGATTGCCATGAAACGCACTTATCAGCCCTCGGTTGTGCGCCGCAAGCGCACCCATGGCTTCCTTGTCCGCATGCGTACCAGCGGAGGCCGTGCCGTTATCCGCGCACGTCGAGCCAAAGGTCGTAGCCGCCTGGGGGTTTGATTCTGCTACGGCGGTAATAGCGGTTTAGCCTGACAGATATCAGCAATTTGGGCTTCTCTTTTTCAGGTGAGCACAGGCTGCGCGCTGCGAAAGAGTTTTCTTCAGTTTTTGCAGCGCGAAAGGTTTTGCGCGGTCGGAATTTCGACCTGCATTTCCTCTTAAGTGAGGAGGCAGTTACCGAATCGGTTGAGGCAAGCAGTGCCCGACTGGGCATAGTGGTCGCGAAAAGGCTGGCGCGCCGCGCGGTTCAGAGAAATCTTTTGAAACGGCTTGCGCGCGAGGCTTTCCGGAATGCCCGTCCGAGGCTTCCGCCCTACGATCTGGTTCTGCGTCTGTCCAAACCGACGCTTGCCAGACTGGATGAAATTGCTCGTGGTGTTCTGCGCCAGGAAATAGAGCAATTGCTGAACCAATTGCCCGCATGCAGAAGCTGTTGATTGGCCTGATTCGATTTTATCGGTACTTTCTTGCCCCGTTGTTGGGGAAGAATTGCCGCTTCCACCCGACATGTTCGGAATATGCCATGGAAGCATTACAACGCCATGGTGCGTTGAGAGGTTCATGGTTATCGTTGCGCCGCCTTGGGCGTTGTCATCCTTTGCATCCAGGTGGCTTTGATCCAGTTCCATAAGGTGTTGGTGGAACAAGAAGACCTTATAATCGCCAACCTTAGCAAGCTTTCTGATTCGAAAGACCGTCGATGGACAACCAACGTCTGATCCTGCTGCTCGTTTTTTCCTTTTCCTTGATCATGCTCTGGGAGGCGTGGCAGAAGCAAGGTCAGCCAAATCTGCCAGCAAGCTCAACCCATGGTGTTTCGACGCCAGCTGCGAATCCTGTTCCCTCACCCGCTCCTGCAGCCATCCCGGCTTCTACTGGATTGCCTACAGAAAAGTCTGGTCAGGTTCCCGCCCAGTCAAAAGTGGTCACTGAAGTCATTAAAACAGACATTTTCAACGCGGAAATTTCCAGCCAGGGTGGGGATCTGGTCCGGCTTGAGCTGGTGAAGCATCTGGCAACTGAAGACAAGACCAAGAAATTCATTCTGTTAGACAATGGTGAAAAGCATTTTTACCAGGCCCAGAGCGGGTTGATTGGTGACAACCTGCCGAGCCATAAAAGTCTTTATCAATTCGTTCAGGGTGCCAGGGAACTGAAGGATGGTCAGGACAAACTGGAAGTAAGGCTTGAAACTACAAGCGGCAACGGATCAAAGGTGGCGAAGACCTATGTTTTTCATCGCGACAGTTATCTCATCGAGATAAGTCACGAAATCGTCAATCAGGGTACGGTACCTCTCTCTGCCCACGTTTATTTTCAAAACGTGCGCGACAGCAAGCCGCCCGAGGGGAGTAGTGGCGGGGCCATGGGCGTAAGTACATTCACGGGCCCGGCGGTTTTTACCGAACAGGACAAGTACCAGAAAGTCAGTTTTGAGGAGATAGCCAAAGGAAAGGCCAAGCATGCGCAGAAAGCCGATAACGGCTGGATAGCGATGGTGCAGCATTATTTCGTTTCTGCCTGGCTGCCCCAGGGAAATGTTGAAAGGGAGTTCTTTACGCGCAAGTTGGGCGAGGATCTTTACGCAGCAGGCTTAATCCTGCCGCTGACTGCAATTCCTCCAGGCAACAGCGGAAAAGTAGCCGTGCAACTCTACGCCGGGCCACAAGAGCAGGATAAGCTGGCAAAACTGGCACCTGGTCTGGATCTCGTCGTCGATTATGGCTGGTTGACAGTCATTGCCGCACCTTTGTTCTGGGTATTGGAGATGCTGTACAAGCTGGTCGGCAACTGGGGTTGGGCGATCATTGCACTAACCGTGCTGCTGAAACTGATTTTCTTCCCGCTTTCAGCTGCCAGTTACAAGTCCATGGCGAAAATGAAACTGGTGACGCCCAAGCTGACCAAGCTCAAGGAAACCTACGGCGATGATCGCGCGCGCCTCAACCAGGAGATGATGGAACTGTACAAGCGCGAGAAAATCAACCCTCTGGGCGGTTGTCTGCCGATTCTGATTCAGATCCCGGTTTTCATCGCACTGTACTGGGTATTGCTGGGCACTGCGGAAATGCGGTATGCACCATGGCTGGGATGGATACAAGACCTGTCGTCGCAGGATCCCTATTATGTCTTGCCGCTGCTGATGGGGGCGACCATGCTGGTGCAAACCAAGCTCAATCCTACCCCGCCTGATCCCATTCAGGCCAAAGTCATGCTGTATATGCCAATCGTGTTTACAGGTATGTTCCTCTTCATGCCGGCTGGACTGGTGCTTTACTGGACGGTCAATAACGTCTTGTCGATAGCACAGCAATGGCAGATTACCCGTCTGATCGAGGGTGGCAATAAAGCTTAGTTATCCTGGCGAGACTATTGCCGCCGTTGCCACTGCGTCAGGGCGCGGTGGAGTGGGTGTGGTCCGTGTTTCCGGGAAGTCCTTGCAGGTTATGGCGCAGCGTCTTTGTGGAAAGATACCGCCTGCGCGGTTTGCGACCCTGGTCACTTTCCGTGATTCAGATTCAAACCCGATCGATCAGGGCATCCTGCTCTATTTTCCTGCGCCTCGCTCATTTACCGGCGAGGATGTATTGGAACTCCAGTGTCACGGCAGCCCGGTGTTGCTGCAAATACTTTTGCAGCGATGCCTGGAACTTGGAGCACGATTGGCAGAGCCAGGCGAATTTACCCGCAGGGCCTATCTCAATGACAAGCTTGATCTGACCCAGGCAGAAGCACTGGCCGACCTGATCAATGCCTCCACGGCACAGGCAGCCCGCTCCGCAGTTCGTTCGCTGTCTGGAGATTTTTCCCGAGCAGTGCGAGAACTTGTAGACAGTTTGATCGGGATTCGCCTGGCGATTGAAGCAACAATTGATTTCCCGGACGATGAAGTCGAAACCGTGGCAGTGGGCAGACAGAGCGATAGACTGAATCGATTACGCCATGACTTGAGTGCCATACTTTCCCGGGCTACTCAAGGAAGCCTGTTGAGGGATGGTTTAAGAGTGGTTCTGGCAGGACCTCCCAATGTAGGCAAATCTTCATTGCTCAATCGACTGGCGGGAGAAGAGCGCGCCATTGTTACCGACATTCCCGGAACAACCCGCGATATGTTGCGAGAAACAATCCAGGTCGAGGGTATACCCCTGCATATCATCGATACGGCTGGCTTGCGCGAACCCGTGGATTTGGTAGAGAAGTTAGGAATAGAACGGAGCTTGCGAGAAATTGAGCAGGCGGATGTCGTAGTGCGCATGGCAGACGCCAGAACCCAACTGGAACAACAAGATCATGCTATCCCGGCGCCATTAACCATGGATTTTTTCGGACAGCAAATTGTTGTGCATAACAAGTGCGATCTTGCCGGAATACCTGCGCATCGCTACAGTGAAGACAGTCTGGTCCATGTATTCATCTCCGCTTTGACCGGGGAAGGGATTGACCTGCTCCATGATGAATTTTTGCGCATTGCCGGCTGGCAAGGCCATGGTGAGGAGGTGATCCTGGCGCGGGGACGTCATCTGCAGGCACTCCGTGCGGCCGCAAATCACATTGATCATGCGCTGGTTGAACTGCAGCGAAGTGAATTGTGCGCTGAAGAACTTCGTTTGGCGCAAGAGGAACTCAACAGTATCACTGGTGAATTTACGCCAGATGACTTGCTCGGCGAGATCTTCTCAAGTTTTTGCATAGGCAAATAACACACTGCTCATGGACTGGATCTTCCTGGCTGGGGCGGCCTTTCTTGCAGGGTTGATCGATGCTGTCGCGGGTGGGGGAGGTTTGATCCTTATTCCAGCACTGTTTGTCACCTTGCCCGAAGTTGCGCCGGCGACGATCTTGGGCACTAACAAATTCTCGGCCATTTTCGGAACGACCAGTGCAGCCATACGCTATGTCAACAGCATCCAGGTGCCGTGGCCTGTGGCGTTTCCAGCAGCGCTTGCCGCATTGATTTTCTCTTGGTACGGCGCTATGTCGGCGGCTTTGCTGCCGAAGGAGATGATGCGTCCACTGGTACTGCTACTGCTCATTAGTGTGGCGACATACTCCTTTGCACGCAAGGAATTTGGCAGCACCGATGCGAACCGGAAGTACGGGGTGAAAGAAATATGCTGGTCATTCTTGTTGGGCGCATTTCTCGGATTCTATGATGGCTTTTTTGGTCCGGGCACGGGAAGTTTTCTGATTTTTCTGTATGTGCATTATTTTGGGCTGAGTTTTCTCCGTGCTTCCAGTGCCGCCAAGATCGTCAATGTTGCGAGCAACGCAGGAGCATTGGTCTATTTTGGAACGACTGAGCATATTTTGTGGGTGCTGGCGATGATGATGGCAGTATGCAATATCGTCGGGGCTTTGCTGGGCTCACACCTTGCAGTGCGGCATGGCAGCTTTTTCGTGCGGCGGGTTTTTCTGATCGTAACAACGTTGCTGATCGTCAAATTCGGCTACGATACCTTGGCTGGATCAGCATTTTTTAAGCTATGATTCGGAAATGGAGATGAAAGTTTTTTAATGTTATAGCTAACAGTCTGATTTGCATTGCAGATAGTTAGCAACATCACCGTATTCGATAAAACTATAGGAGGAAAAGATCATGAAAATCAGATTGCTTGCCGCAGCTCTTGGCTTCGCATCCATGGCATTCCACGCGTATGCCGACATCAATGTTGGAGTCAGCGTATCGGCGACCGGTCCGGCTGCTTCTCTGGGGATTCCGGAGAAGAATACGTTTGCCCTGATGCCGACCACAATCGCCGGTCAGAAGATCAACTACATCATTCTTGACGATGCGTCCGATACGACCAAGGCAGTTACCAATACCAAGAAACTCATCAGCGAGGACAAGGTCGATGCCATTATCGGATCGACCATCACGCCCAATTCATTGGCCATGATAGATGTGGTTGCCGAAGGGGAAACACCCATGATTTCTATGGCTGCTTCGTCACGCATCATTGAGCCGATGGACGCCAAGCGGCGCTGGGTATTCAAGACCCCCCAGAACGATGCGCAAATGGCGGTAGCGATTACCGGGCATATGAGCAAGACGGGTGTGAAAACGGCTGCATTCATAGGTTTTTCTGATGCTTATGGTGAGGGCTGGTGGAACGAGTTTTCAAAAATTGCCGAAGCACGAAAAATAAAAATTGTGGCCAATGAGCGCTACAACCGCGCCGATACTTCGGTTACCGGCCAGGTACTCAAGCTCATTTCGGCCAACCCGGATGCCATCCTGATCGCAGGTTCGGGAACTCCGGCGGCATTACCTCAGGTAGCGCTCAAGGAAAAAGGATACAAGGGCACGATTTATCAAACCCATGGTATTGCCAATCCTGATTTCCTGCGAGTGGGAGGCAAGAACGTTGAAGGTACCTGGTTGCCGGCAGGCCCTGTTCTGGTGGCAAGCCAGTTACCCGATTCCAATCCCCTGAAAAAGTCCTCAATGGCTTACGTCCAGAAATATGAGGCCGCTCACGGTGTAGGCAGTTTCTCAACTTTTGGTGCGCATGCTTGGGACGCAGGACTTTTGCTGGCAAATGCCATTCCGATCGCCTTGAAGAAGGCTAGTCCGGGGACCAAGGAATTCCGAGCTGCGTTGCGCGATGCTTTGGAAACAACCAAGGAGCTTCCCGGTGCTCATGGCGTTTTCAATATGTCTTTTATCGATCACCTTGGCTTCGATCAACGCGCTTTTGTCATGGTCCAGATCGTTGGTGGCAAGTGGAAATTA
>Ga0172380_10003383_pt1 | contig 22033 bp, 21 predicted proteins | sample Leawe162metaG_FD_119747 | JGI IMG/M metagenome (GOLD analysis project Ga0172380, IMG submission 119747) | Leachate microbial communities from a municipal landfill in Southern Ontario, Canada - Leachate well 162 metaG | ecosystem: Engineered > Solid waste > Landfill > Unclassified | place...
CAAGAGGTTTGACAGGGCTGGGGTGAGTTCCTATAATTCGGACCCTTCGCCGGGTCGTTAGCTCAGTTGGTAGAGCAGCGGACTTTTAATCCGTTGGTAGTGGGTTCGAATCCCGCACGACCCACCAATCAACGGTAGGCGAAGAGTAGGCCGGTTCACCGGTACCGTACCCAGGGCCCTTAGCTCAGCTGGTAGAGCAGCGGACTCTTAATCCGTTTGTCGACAGTTCGATCCTGTCAGGGCCTACCAAATAAAACAATGGCTTACAGGATAATCCCTGTAAGCCATTGTCATTTCAGATTCCCATGTAGGCGCTGTGTAGGCTTTTCGCAGCCTAGGGTATTCGCCCCAATTACAGCCGTACTGCTTGACAGGAGCGAATATTTTGGTGAGTATCTCTACAGAGGGCACGCAATTTTTGCCGGCTAGGCTCTTTTGGCCGTATAATTTCACGCTTTCGCTTTCTGAAAGTTCAGGCCAGAGGATGAGTAAAGAGGGTGGAGTGGTGGTGCTGTTTGAAGATGCTGCTATCAAGCAAAAAATACTTGTAGTATGGGAAAGAGTATTTAGCGCCAGTAACAGAGTAATATTACAAGCGAATAGTTTCGGTTTTTTGGGAATGGTGTTAATACCTGTTCCCAATATTCACCAGATGCTAATTGTTTTGCAAGGCCTCACGTCCATAATAGATGTCCTGCTTAAAAGCTGCGAGTCCGAAGAAGTTGGTGCTGCATACGACGAAATAAGATTGCTGCTCAATGCAAAAAAACAGTTAACAACCATGGAATACGTTGCTGTTGCCCTAAAAGCAAATAACAGAGAAGATTACGACTCGGCTCTTGAAGAATTAGAAGCTCAAGCCCCATTTTAATAGTTGTTTGGACGAGAAAGGAGCACAAGATGGAACACGCAACGTTGTTGAACTGCAATCCGCAGACAAAGGCTGAGTTCATTCAACTGCTCGACCTCGCTATTGAGTACGCTGATAGATTGCATTTCGAGCTAGATTGCATTGATGCAATTCTGGCAGAAGAACATCGCCAAGCCGCATAAGCGGAGCGCAGTTATTGAGCCAACAAGGCCCGCCTCTTGCGGGCCTTGTGCATTTCGGCTCACCGGCGCGGCCCTATCTGAATTTTCAGAAAACCATCGTGGCCACTTAGTGTGCGGTCGGCACGGGGGGTGGGGGCGGTCAACACGACTACGGCCAGCATGGGCGGGTCGCTGGTGATGTCGGTGGCCTACACGGCGCCTACATGGCATCGTGCCCCCTGCCCTGCTTTCACCACTGCCTGCGCGGCGGCTGGTGCTCTCGATCGCAGGTAATTGCCTACACCACGCCTACATAGATGGCATGTAGGCAGTGTAACCGTTTCGCATAACGGCTGAATGCCTTGCGGCGCCTAGCATTGCGGCTGTTCTACCATCTGTCCACCTTCGGATTAGCAATCCGAGGCTTGGCTAGATCCGGTCGTTATCGTGCAAGTCGATGTCGGACGGCTCACCTTCGATCGTCAAGCCGGATGATGGCGCGCTGGTAAGTACCAGGGTGAACGATGGCATCGCAGCCGGCGCCGCTGGTGCAATGTCTAGCGTCATGCCGCGCACGGCGTATCTGAAATTTCGAACGCCAGCGCGCCTAGTGTAAAGGTCAGCGATGGCCTTCGCTTGCTGTACTGAAGGCATGCTGGTCGGGTCTGCGGCGCGCAGGGCCTCTTCTGCTCGGTCGTATAGTATCTCTGCGGACTGGTGCATCGCTGCAGGGTATAGCGCGTCGTTGCTGTTGCAGAGGAAGCCAGACAGTTCACTGCGGCATATGCCAATGGTCTTTGCTATTTGGGTCAATGAGTCGCCCTCGCCGATGCGGCCGGCGATGAATACCATCCCTCCGGCAAGTTGGATCTTGTCCAGGCTAGGCTGGCTGCATGGGAGTCGTGTACGAGGAGTGGTTGCGGTCGGCATCGTGCCATTGCTGGAATTTTGAGTGATCATGGTCTGTATCCTTGATAACGAGAGCAGAGCCCAGCCTGCAATCGCAGGCCGGGCGGTAGCGGATTCATCAGACGGTACTGCGCGTCGGCGCCACGGTAGGCGTTGCGATCGATTCGGCGAGATCGAGCGATGTATTGATGATCTGCTGCAGTTCGTCGATGTCGCGCGTGTCTGAAGGGCTGTACTTTTCCAGAAACGCTTGCTCCCAGTGGGCCTGCTGCTGCGCAGACAGCCCGACGAGAATAGGCGGCGCTTTCACAATGGATGCGACCGTCGCCGCATCCCCGGCTTTGATTGCCTCGGCGAGAAAATTGATTTTGGATTCTGCATCTAGGCCACGGAAGACGGTACGCAGTTCTTGTGCTAGTGCACCTTCTGTTAAATTCGCTTTCGCCATGCGCGCTCGCTGCTGTTCGGCGCGAAAATTCGCAGTCAACAGGTTGAGTTCGCCGCGAGACTTCGCGATGCGGTCACGAAGACGGGCGGCCTCGGCGTTTTTGACCGTGGCGTTAAAGGCTTCTGAGCGGTCTGCGTCGGGCTTGAGTTCGGTCAGCATGACGGCTTCACGATGAATGCGGCGAACTGCGACGGCGACTTGCTGGACGATGGTACTGTCTTCTGGCAGCAGTGGCAGACGCTGCTCAATGACGGCGGTAAATGCGGGTAGTTGATAGCTCATGATGGATCTCCTGTGTGAAGGTGGGATTAGATTCGACGGGCTAGGTTGGTTACTTCGACCATCGCCTGTGCAGCGATTTTCGCTGTTTCACGCGTGGCCATCGCCGCTTGTTCGGCTGTCACTAGGCCGGCGACGGTAGCCGCAACACTTGCGACGGTGCCAGCGTCGCCTGCTTTGAGCCCGGCTAGGTCGGCGTCCGTGAGCGGGACGTTAATTGATACGGGGCAGCCTTTCGCGTCAGCGGCTAAGATGGGATAAGTGATTGCCATTTGTGATACTCCTGTCAAATTGCCGATTAACCGAATCGACTACGGTTTGCTTGCACAGCGTCTGCAACTAAAACTAATCAGCGGGCAGGGGGTAGATTCAAAAACAAACCCCCTTTCCCCGCCATCCTGGTGGCACACTGGCACACACCTATAGGTGTGTGTGCCAATGTTCCACTTAACAGGGGATGGCACATGGCACACATGGCACATGTGCCACTCATGTTCCATGTTCCATGTGGACTTGCCCTTCCTCGATTCGGAAGAAGCCGATGTCGACCAGGTGCCCCAGTGCCCGCTGCGCGACAAAGCGCCGCCTGTCCCTCTTCGTGGAATCGATCCTTGGCAACCCCTGCGCGACGAATGAGACAAGATCATCCTCGGTAACGTCGGCGACTCGTGAAAGGTCCGCGAAGCCGTCCGTGATTGCCCGTTCAATTGGTCCGCGAGGCTGATCCATAGCAACCGGCGCCGCGTCGGTCGGAATCAACACCAGCGATGTCAATAGCTCTCCTGTCTCGTCTGCCCAGCCCGGCAGCACCACCTCCTGCTTACGAAAACGGAGGTCAGATGGTGGCGAAAAGTCCTTCGCCTTCGTGTTGTGCATCACGACGCCGTCGTCGCCGTCTAGGTACATTTGGTACTCGCCATCGACGCCAGCTTTTAATGCACTAGATCCTCTGCCGCGATCTTGCGCACCACTACCATGGCCTACATGGTGAACAACGATCACAGCGGCGCCGTATTGGTGTCGTAGGCCATCTATGGCGGTCTGGAACCGTCCAATATCTGCGGCGCTGCTCTCGTCGCCATCGCCAAGATTCTTGGCCAGTGTGTCGATGATGATCAGCCGCGGCGAACCGAAGTCTGCAGCGAGTTGTTCAACGGCTTTGGCGACGGCATCGGCGCTGCTCTTGTCCAAGAATTGCGCCGGTTGCTCGCTGAAGAAGAGGGGCGCGTCGGACAAGTCGACGCCGTGGTAAAGCTCCCAGGCTTTGAGGCGCCGACTCAGGCCTGAATGACCCTCGCCCGCGATGTAGAAGGCGGGGCCTCGCGCGACGTTGCAGCCGCACCACGGCGTACCCGTTGCCGTGCAGCAGGCCTGGTCGATCACAAGGAAGCTTTTGAGCGTCCCCGTCTGCCCGAAGACGTACGTCGTGCTGTCCTTCTCGACGTGTCCTTCTATCTGCCAGTCGATTGACCTGCGCGTTGACATGATCTCGGCAGCGGACTTGAAGGTGAACGCCTGCGCCTTTGCTGCCTTAGTCTTGGCCTTCTTGGCCTTCGTGCCCTTGGCCGGATTAACCCAGCCCGCGGCCTGTGCCTTTGCGAAAATGGCCGCGTAGCCTGTCCTGTCGCCTGTGAAGCTCTCCCACTTCGCCGCGGCCTCGTCAGGGTCGAACATAGACGAGGTGGCGCCCCAGTCGTTCCATATTTCGCGGCCCACGTCGCCGAGACTGCGAAGCGCCTGCCCGACAGCAATCCACTCTCCATAGTCATCGGCGGGCAGGTATAGCAAAGCCTCGCGTAGCTCCTCGACTGTCTGCGGCGGTATCAACCCGTCAAGGCAATCGTCGGAAGCGGCTGGCGGCTGTTTTGGCGTCTTCGTGGTGGTCTTTTCGCTGGGCTCGCCGTTCATCGCGTGCAGGGGGACAAGTTCGGTGGACACAAAGTCAGCAATATCCGTCAACGGGCCGGTGCGCAGCGCCTTGCCCGTGACCGTGAAGTATCGTCCGCTCGAATAGCATTCGATCCCGCTGTCGTTGCTGCCCAGCGTGGTGAACGGTTTGCCGTATCCGATCGCGTGCACGCCGTCGCCGCCTGGGCTGTACTCAAGGTAGCCGGGCAGGGTCTTTGCGAGTTCGCGAAGTTCGGGGTGCTTTGCGAAGTCGTCAAGGTCTATTCCCTGCCAGCCATCGCCAAGGGCGAAGCCGAGACCGCTGTACTTCCCTGGCCTCGTCTCGAAGACGCGCAATGCTTCTTCTAGACTCGCGAAGCGCGAGGTATCGTGCGGCGTGTCCATGTCACCACTGCGCGGCTGACCGTTTGTGTAGAACGGGATCTTGCGATCCTTTTTCGCTGGGTCTTTGTTCGGCACGCACTTCCACAAAAGCCAGCGCTTCGCCTGCAGCATAGCGGGGGGCAGGTTGCTGAAGTCGGCGGCGCTCATAGCGACACCTCACACTCGCCGGCAACGTAGTCGACCATTTCCTTGAGCAAGCGCATGGGCACAGGCTTAAGCCCGCCAAGTCTCTCTAGGGCCATCGCCAAGCGCGTATAGGTGCGCTCGGTGGGATAGCCGTAATCCCGCGAGCCGGGCTCTGCGATGACCACGAGTTCGCCGCAAAAACCATTGATGCCAAACTTGTAGCCGATGCGAGGGTCGCGCAGCAGCTTGTTGAGCAGTGCCCGCGTAGGCGTCGCTTGATTTTTGCAGTAGCAGGGGCTAGGATTCGTGCAGCGTGCTTTTGTTTCTCCAGAGGCGTCGCCTGCACCACCAGGCGGCGCTTCGTTTTTGGGCGGCCTCATCTTGCACCGCCCGCTTGCTTGGTTTTCTTCGTCTTCGCTGTCGAGACTGCAGCAGCGGCAGCGGTCGCTGTTGGCGCTTCGCCATTCAACACTGCGGCCACGCTGGCCACTGGCCAATTCAGTTGCGCGCCGATTTTCGTCGGGCGGATACCGTAGGCTTCGCCGCGCAAGCAATGCAGTTTTCTAATAGTTTGGCCCTGCTTGTTCAGGGCTTTCGCGAGTTCGCGGGTCGTCAGAAAATCACGGCCGGCAGCGATCGCAGCGAGGGCGGGCGGTAGATCGATTGTTTTTTGCATGGCAGTCGCTCCAATGACGTTATTGTCATGAGCTCGCTGCCGCACACAAAAAGCAGGCGGCAGCGAGCTCGTTACAAGCTCACCACCGCCATCCCCCAGGGATTATTAGACATCTCCGCGGGCGCTCTCCCTCAGAGAGCGCGCCTACAGATGATGCAGGCTGTGCATTCCGTCCGTCTCGCTTGACCCCCTTGGGGCGCCCTCAACCATAGCTGACGAGGCGATTGGAATTGCTGGCCAGATTACCCCTAAAATAAACTCATGTCAACTGCAAGCTATTGATATGCTTGCATTTCTACTGCAAGTATAGATAGTCAATATGCTAAATGGCTTTCACCACGCGCAGTCCGGGCGCCTGCTCTGCACTCGGCTGTGCGATGCCGGCCTGCTCAAGAATCCACGCCTCTATCTTCACGTGCCAGGAGCGCAACAGATCAAGCGGCCGGCGCCGATAATGTTTTTCCGCGACTGCGCTCGGCTTGTGTCCCATGACTTGAGCGACTACGCCGACAGGCACCTCGCACCATTCGGACAACGTACCAAATGAGCGGCGCAGGCCATGCAGTGTCATTCCTTCGATACCGGCGACGGTGCAGGCTTGGTGGTGCGCTGGGGCTGGCTCCATCAGCCTGCCCGACTTCGATAGAGTGCTACTGAATACCCATTGTGATGGCCGCCAATTCTCAAGGTCGTTTGCGATCGTCTTTCCGTTGAGAATGCGGTGGCGCGGTGGTGGCGTGTCGTTTCTGCGCTTCAACTCGGCCAGCAACGAGGCAACATAGGGCGTCAACGGGATGATGCGCTGGCCTTCTACCTTGTCGCGGATGGTCAAGCTGTTCCATTGGAAATTCACATCCTCCCATTCAAGCTCGGCCAGTTCAGAGCGGCGTGCGCCGGTCAGCAGCAGGCCCTGCAGGAATGCAGCGATAACGGGATTACCGATTTTGCGCACGGCGGTGAACCATGCGGATAGCTGCTCACGCTGTAAGCAATCGTCTTTCACGTTTTTGGCAGGCAGGGCGTCGCGTACCTTGGGTGCCTTCATCGCACCAGCGGGCACCAGCCCGGCCAAGTCGCTCTCAGTCTCGCACCAGTTGAGGCATCCGCGCAGGAGGCGAAAGGCCAGCGCGGTAGACGTCGGGCGTGTCTTCGTTTCCTTGTCTAGCCATTTGGCGATACGCTCGGCGGTCAAGCAGGACACCTTGGTGTCGAGCAGGCCCACCAGCGGGCCGTCGATCGTCAAGCCCTTGCCGCGTATCTTCGCTCCCCCTGCCCGGCGCACTATCTCGTCATGGTCGAAAGCATGGCGGGCGCCCCACGTATGCTTGCGTGCAGCGGTATAGAGCGGCCAGACGGCGCCTAGAGTCAATTCCCTGCGCATGGCCTCATTGCGCTTCGCATCATCGGCGGCGGCAAGGTCGGCCCTCACTTGGCGCGGGTCTATCCCTTGATCGGTCATCGCCTTGAGCCTGGTCGCCTCTTTCTGCGCCTTGCCTACCGTCCACGTCTTGGTGTCGCCAATGGTCAGGCGCAGGGTTTTGCCGTGTAGGCGAGTCTCGAAAATATAGGAACGGGCGCCGGCTGCAGTTGCGCGCAGGCCCAAGCCGGGCACCTTGCCGTCCCAGTAGAAACTCAGTTTCTTGCCCTCTTTGCAGTGCAAATTGTCCACGCGGTCAGCCGTGAAGTTTTCCTGCTTTGCCATGACAGTATCCTTTTTCGTGTAGGCACCATGTAGGCAAATTCTAGCATAAAAAGGTAATACAAGGGAATTCCTTTGTATTCCTATTTACGGCCTCTAGCCTTTGCGCAGTACAGCTTTCAGCGTGTTTAGTTAACTGTCAGTTAACATGCCAAAGGGTACCACTTACCGACTCTTAATCCGTTTGTCGACAGTTCGATCCTGTCAGGGCCCACCAAACAACGTAGCATTGAGCACGAAAGCCATCCTCCGGGGTGGCTTTCGTGCTTCTGGGCGCTATACCGGAATCCGACGGTCGGTATAGGGGCGGCGCGGGCTTAGCCGGCCACATCCGGCTCTACGCCTAAATGCGCAGAACCAAAAGGCGTAACAGATTCAAAAAACCATCGCTTCTCTGGCTTTTGGCACGAACCCTGCGTAGCACATCCCAAGCGCCAAAAGATCGCTGCGAAATGACCTGCGACCTGACTCTTCGGCGAAATCTTGCCGCCACTATCCAACACGGCGGCATTATTTTCCGGCACGGAATCCATCACGTTGGCGAACAAGGTTGATGTTGCCTTGAACCTCGCCGAGTGCTTGCCCTGGCTGCAATCACAGCCAAACTCCCGCATTCAGCGGGCTCTGAAGGCTGTCGTCGCTCGACGTTTCCCCCTGGCTGCGTAGGCGGAGCCAGCTTGAACCTCCCTGCTGCCCGTCTAGCGTTTTTTCGGGGCATCCAGGCCGCGATAATTGCTTGGGCCACCCGCACTCCTGGCTGCATCATGTAATATTGCCAAGCCTGCATGGAGCATGCTTGCATTGAGTTGGCGGGAGCGTATGGACGGACCAAGGGGACTATCGTGGCCGAGACGACAGACGCAGCAGACAAAACGGCAGCTCTGAAGAAGATCACGACCATCATCTACGCCTTGTACGCCCTATCGTTTCTGGCGGGCGGCATCCCGAGCATCGTCGCCATCGTCATGAACTACGTCAAGCGGGACGACGTGGCCGGGACACTCTGCGAGAGTCATTTCCGCTGGCAGATGAACACCTTCTGGTTCGCGCTGCTCTGGGGCGCCATCGGCACCCTGACCTTCTTCTTCGTGATCGGATGGTTCATCCTGATCGCCGACGGCATCTGGGTCATCTACCGAGTGGTGAAGGGCTGGCTGAACCTGAACGACAACAAGCCGATGTATGGTGCCAACCCGCCCGCCTGAGCACTTGGCCGGTGCCAAAGGTCGGCCGGCAACCGGGCTCGCTACTCATGACACCTCCCAAGTTGCCTCAATTGTATGGCTCCGAGGTGTCCAGCAAAGTCGGGGCGATGCAGAGACTGTTGCTTACTGCCTGGCAGAAGGCCTTGTATGCGCTTGCTCGTAGAGTTGGGTTTGTGTGAGTCTTCCGGGGATTACCACCATGATCTACCTAAGCAACAAGGACGTTTCTCAGCTGTTGACAGCGAAAAACTGTATCCAGGCATTGGAAGACGCCTTTCATGTGCTGGCCGATGGCCGCGCAATTTCACGTCCGAGGACCGACGTGTTAACACCCTGCGATAGACCCGACAGCTATCACCGCTGGGCGACCATGGACGGGTCAATTGAGCCGTGGGGCTTCGCCGTCTCGCGGATGAAGTCGGACATCGTGACGTGGACCAAGGAAGGAACCGAAGAGGTCCATTGCGTACAGCCGGGCACCTTCAGCGGTTTCATCATGGTGTTTAGCAGCCGTAACGGGGAGCCGCTTGCAATCATCAACGACGGCGCATTGCATCATCTTCGTGTGGCGGCCGGTGCGGCCCTGGGGGTGAAATACCTGGCCCGAGAGGATTCATCGGTGGTGGGGGTGCTCGGATCAGGCGGCATGGCGCGCGCCTATCTGGAATGTTTTCAGGAGGTCCGCCCGCTCTCCAAGGTGAAGGTTTATAGCCCGACCAGGACCAACCGCGAGGCCTTCGCCGAGCAGATGAGCCGCGCACTGGGCATTCCGGTGGAGCCTTATGACCGTCCCGAGCCGGTGGTGCGCGGATCGGACATCGTGACCACGTGCACCGACGCTACCAGGCCAGTCGTTACAGATCCGTCATGGATAGAAAAAGGGATGCATCTGGCCAATCTGAGCGCCACGGAATTCGCCTGGGATGTCGTCAAGCGGTGCGATCGTATCGTGCAGGTCGGCACGGAAACCTTGGGGGCCGGCGGCAATCAACAGGCGGAGCGCAAGCACTACGGATGGGCGACATGGATGATAGGCCGGCCGGACGAGATTGCCCGGATTCCGAGGCATCCGGTAAGTAATGTCGACTTTCTGAAGTATCCGACCTTGATAGAGATCCTGAAGGACCGATCCAAGCAGCGCACCTCTTCCGAGCAAGTCACGTTTTTCCACAATCTCGGCCTGCTCGGTTTCCAGTTTGCGGCCGTGGCTGCCAGGACTTACCTGATGGCTAAAGACAAGGGCTTGGGACTGCCTATGCCGACCGAGCCCTTTCTGCAGAACATCAGAGACTAGTGTAGTGCGTCAATTAGAAGTGCGCTTATTCAATGTGGCGCGGGCACGGGTGACCTTGGCAAGGATATCACTGGCCTTGGCTGTCCATATGAACGGTTTTGGATTTGCATTGTGAGTGGCGATGTAATCGTTGATGGCCGCCTCCAATTCGGGCACGCTTGCGAACACGCCACGCCGAATGCGCTTGTCAGTGATGTCGCGGAAGAAGCGCTCGACCATGTTGAGCCAGGAAGAACTGGTGGGTGTGAAGTGCAGATGAAAACGCGGATGAGGTCACTGGCGATTCACGCGTCCTCGACATGCTATGGCGAAATGAAGGCGCAGGGGGTTTGAGAATGCACAGGCAGAGATCCAAGCCGACATCATTCGAGATCCTAGCGCCAACAATGCATCTTTAGGGACAACCTGGCTACCGTGGTCTACGGCATCGGGTGGTGCCAAGCGTCTGGTCTTTGATGCTGATTACACCAATCCGAGCATCACCATGTCCACTTCGGACACGCCAATACCGCGATGAGTGTTTTAGTTCAGCGGCGGCAGCGGATTGAGTGCAATATAGATGCCGATCATATTGAATGGGGGAGGTGTCCGAAGGATGCGGACACAAACCATGAAGACCAGGGAGCACACAAAATGGCAACGATCAACGGCACCTCGGGTAACGAGTCGCTGATTGGCACAGCCGCCAACGATAGCTTTTATCCAGGCAACGGCAATGACACCATAGACGGCGGCGGTGGCACGGATACTGTCGTTCTGAGTGGCCCGCGCGCCAACTGCAGCATTTCCCAGACATTTACCGGCTACTTGGTCACCGACACGGTTGGCGGCACCGGCATCAAGACCGTCAGCAATATTTCATCGCTGCAATTCTCCGACACGATCGCCAATCTGACCGTCGCTGCTGATGCAAAGACTATTAGCCCAACGCAGCTCACCTCGCTGACTGAGTTGTATATCGCCTACTTCAACCGCGTGCCTGATGCGAGTGGGCTGGATTATTGGATCAAGGCGCTCGTCGGCGGACAGACCTTGGCCCAGATCGGTTCATCATTTTATGAAGCGGCCATTTCTCCAGCCTATGCTCCCTTGACCGGCTATTCTCCGACGATGACCAATGCCGATTTCGTCAGGATCATTTACGCCAACGTGCTGGGGCGCACTGCGACCAACCTCCCCCCACCTCAGGTTGATGTCGACTATTGGGCAGGGAATCTGAGCAGCGGACTGGCTACGCGGGCATCGCTGATCAGTACCATGCTCACTGCTGCGCACGAATATAGCGGCAACGCGACGTGGGGCTGGGTCGCCAACTTGCTGGACAACAAGGTAACGGTGGGGACCTATCACGCCGTAACGGCGGGCATCGATTACCTGACGCCAACTACGGCATACAGCACTTGCGTCGATATTGCCGCTGCCGTGACCCAGACCGACACCACTGCTGCAATCCATCTCATCGGCCTCTCGGCTCAGATGGATTTTCAGTCGCCGCCCATGCCTGGATGATTAAGACTGCCGCTACACATTAATGAATTTCGTTAGTCTCAATACCTATCTTTTGGTATAGCCAGCGCCCTGCCCCTGGATTAGAGTATGCGGGCAAGGGCAAGGTGGCAGGCGCGGGCATCATCCTCGACATCCAGCGGGTTCTTTCGCTCGGGAATATCGCCGGCATCGGCGTGCCGCGCCAGGGATGAGAGGAGAGCGGCGCCGAGCTCTGGCGGCGCCCACTGGGATACTTAACATGATGCATGTCGCTTCTGAAGCAGCCACCGAACAGATTGTCTGGAGCGAAGGCTTCGCCACGGGCATCGCCGCGGTGGACCAGCAGCACCGCACCATGCTGGAACTGCTCAACAAGGTGCGCGTCCTGGTGGCCGATCAGCGTCACCACGACCAGCAGCAGCATCTCGGTGCGCTGCTCGACCTGTTGAACGAACTCGCGAGCGCCCATTTCCGGGCCGAGGAAGCGCTGTTGCGCCAGCACCTGTCCAAACAACCCGGCACGGCCGCCCACATCCAGGCCCATCGCTCCTATTGGAGCGCGATCACCGGCTACCAGCGCCAGTTGCGCTACGGCGACCCTGAACTCTACGAGGAACTGTACCGCTTCCTCAGGCAATGGTGGATAGGCCACATTCTCACCGCCTACCAGGAGATGGGCGCGGCGCTGCGGGCGCTGGAAATCCGCGCGAATGGCCAGGGCAGGCGCGAACCGCCGTGCGAGGAACCAAGATCAACGGCTTGGGGCAGCCAAAGCAGCGCTTCGTCGGCCGGGAGTTGAAGATGATCGCACCGAGGAAGCAAGTCCGGGAACTGAAGACGGAACCCGGAGGAAATGGAGTTCAAGGTGCTCGGCGCTAATGGCTCTGAGAAACTCTCCTACGTCGGAACCAGCGCAGCCATAGTTTTGGGGCTGTACCTCAGCAGCCTCCATAGCTATCTTCTGTTCCACAGCCTCATCGAGATCATCACAGTTGCCATTGCCTTGGCGCTGTTCAGTCTCACCTGGAACACCCGCTCGTATTTGACAAGCAGCTATTTGCGGCTGGTTGGCGTCGGCTATGCGTTCATTTCCCTGATCGACCTGCTCCATACCCTCGCCTACAAAGGGATGGGCGTATTCCCCGGTGATGAAGCAAACCTGCCCACCCAGCTCTGGGTCGCCGCGCGCTATGTGCAGGCTGTCACGCTCTTTGTAGCGCCGCTGTTGGTGGAGCGTCGGCTGAGTATTCGCGCCATTTTATTGGGATATGCCGCAACGGTCTCGGGCCTTGTGGCCCTGGTCTACTCCGGCAATTTCCCGGACTGCTTCATCGAAGGGACAGGGCTCACCGCGTTCAAGATTGGCAGCGAATATGCGATAAGCGCTGTGCTCCTCGCCTCCATATATCTCCTCTACAGGAAGCGGAACTACTTCAACGACAGGGTTTTCCTCCTCACAGCCATTTCAATAGCCTGCACGGTCCTTTCCGAATTGTCGTTTACCGCTTACCTGAGCGTATATGGAGGCGCCAACATGCTTGGCCATTTTGCCAAGCTGGCGGCTTATTATTTGCTCTATCAGGCCATCCTCGTGACCGGCCTCAAAGAGCCCTTTGATCTCATTTTCAGAGACCTCAAACGCGCGGACGAAAGCCTGCGCAAGGCCCAAGAAACTCTGGAGGAAAAGGTCAGGGCGCGTACCGCAGAATTGCGTACCAGCGAGGAAAGGTACCGCTCGCTCATCGGCAAGGTTCAGACCGCTATCGTGCTCCACGACGGCCAGGGTCGCATCCTGAACAGCAATCCTCTGGCCGAGGAACTGCTCGGACTTGCCGCGGACCGGCTCCTCGGCAAGTCCCCGCGCGATCCGGATTGGCATTTCCTGCGCGAGGACGGCGCCGTGCTGCCCGTCGCCGAATATCCGGTAAGCCTCGTCTTCGCCACAGGACAGCCGGTCAGGAACCATGTGCTGGGAATCGCGCAGCCGCACCGGGCCAATGTCGCGTGGGTGCTGGTGAACGCCGAGCCGGAATACGATGGTGCGGGGAAGATCACCTCGGTTGTCGTTTCCTTTGTGGACATCACTGAACGCAAGCAGGTGGAGGCCGAGAAGGAACAGTATTACAAGTTCTTCATGCTATCGACGGACGCGATGTGCATTGCCGACCCCTTCGGCTGTTTCAGGCAGGTCAACCCGGCCCTCGTGCAGTTGACCGGTTATAGCGGGAGCGAACTGCTATCAAGGCCGTTTCTCGATTTCGTGCTGCCGGAGGACCGCCAGAGAACCGTCGACGAGATGGCGCTGCAGGTGAAGGTCCGCCCGTCGATGAATTTCGAGAATCGCTACATGCGCAAGGACGGTTCGGCGATCTCCCTGTCGTGGACCGCCTACTTCGACATAAAGGACGGCGTCACCTACGCCACAGCCCGCGACATCACCGAGAGCAAGCGGGCGCAAGACCAGATCAGGGCGCTGAACAGCGAACTGGAACAACGGGTGCGCGAAAGAACGGCGCAATTGGAGGCTGCGGTCAAGGAACTGGAGACGTTTTCCTATTCCGTCTCGCACGACCTGCGGGCGCCGTTGCGAGCGATCGACGGCTTTTCCAAGGCCTTGATCGAGGACTACGGTGACAAGTTCGACGATACCGGGAAACACTTTCTGCAAATGCTGGGAGACAACACGGAACGGATGGGGAACCTGATCGACGACATTCTCGGCTTTTCGCGCATGAGTCGCCGCGATCTCGCGGCCACGACCCTGGACATGGCCAAACTGGCGCAGGAGGTGATCGAGGAATTGCGCGGGTCGGCTCCGGGGAGAAATTTTCGCTTCGTGCTGGGCGCCTTGCCGCCGACACGGGGCGACCGCGTCATGATCCGCCAGGTCATGGTGAATCTGCTGTCGAACGCCATCAAGTTTACTCGGCCGCGTTCCGAGGCCGTGATCGAGGTGGGCGGTGCAGCCGAGGCAGAAGAGAATATCTACTACGTCAAGGATAACGGGGTCGGGTTCGACATGCACTATGCCGACAAACTGTTCGACGTCTTTCAGCGTCTGCATCTGCAGACCGAATTCGAGGGAACCGGCGTCGGCCTGGCCATCGTCAAGCGTATCATCGAGCGGCACGGTGGCAGGGTGTGGGCGGAGGGCACGGTGGGAGAAGGCGCGACCTTCCATTTCTCCCTGCCCAGGATATGATCTCAAGATCTGGCGCCGCCATGGTTCGCCGCAGCGTGGCCAGCGATGCTCGCGACGGAGAGGATATCGCGGCGACCGCCGCCATCAGGTTTGTCGACTTGGTCGACGTGCCCAGCCTGCAGGCATTGCTGGATAGCCTCTACAAGGTCATCGGCATCGCCAATGCGATCATCGATCTGCAAGGCGTCGTGATCACGCAATCCGGATGGCAGGATCTGTGCACCCGGTATCACCGAGTCAATCCGGACACCTGCCGACGCTGCGTCGAGAGCGATACCTCTCTTGCGGACAGCATGACGCGAGGCGAGCATTTTGCCACGTATCGCTGCCTCAACGGCTTGGTGGACACCGCCTCGCCCATCGTCGTCGCCGGGCAGCATGTCGCCAACATCTTCACCGGACAGTTTTTTGTCGAGCCGCCCGACCTGGCGTTTTTCCACCGCCAGTCGAGAGAATTCGCTTTCGATGAGCCGCGTTACCTGGAGGCCGTGGCGCGGGTGCCCGTCATCTCCCAGGAGCGCGTGGAAGCCATCACCGGCCTCTACGCCCAGCTCGCCCAGGTACTGGCAGCCAACGGCCTGGACCGCCTACACCAGTTGGCGGCGGAGCAAAGTATGGAAGACGCCAACCGCGGCCTGGCGCAACGGACGCAGCAGCTGGAAGCCGCAAACGCGGAACTCGAGGAGTTTTCCTATTCGATGTCCCACGACCTGCGCACGCCCTTGCGGGCGATCGACGGCTACTCGAAAATATTGACGGAGGAACAGGGTGCCAGGCTCGACGACGAGGGCAAGCGCCTGCTGCGAGCGGTGTCCGACAACGTCCAGCGCATGGGGCGAATGATCGACGACATCCTGCGCTTCCTGCGCATGGGCAGACGGAAAATGGAGTATGGCGCCATCGATGTGGGTGCGCTGGCACTGGAGGCATTCGCGCAATTGCAGGCTGCCGCACCAGCGCGCCGCCTGTGCCTTGAGATCGGCCGACTGCCCGCCGCCTGGGGGGATCGCGCGATGGTGCGGCAGGTAATGCTGGATCTGCTGTCGAACGCCATCAAGTTTTCGCCGGCGGACGCGGAGGCTGCGGTCAAGCTCGATGGTATGGCCCAAGGTGAGGAAAACATCTATCGGGTGAAGGACTGCGGTGTCGGCTTCGACATGCGCTACGTCGACAAGCTGTTCAGGGTGTTTGAACGCGTACACCCGACGGGCCAATATGAAGGCAGCGGAGTCGGCTTGGCCATCGTCAAGCGCATCATCGAGCGTCACGGCGGCCGGGTATGGGCTGAAAGCAGGGTGGGAGAAGGGGCGACCTTCCATTTCACCCTGCCGCGAAAGAGGCAATGACATGAACGATGAAAACAACGTCGTTGAAATTCTGCTGGTGGAAGACACCGAGGCCGATGCGGAGCTGACCATCCGCGCCTTGCGCAAGCGCGGCTTTGCCAATCATCTGGTGTGGGTGAAAGACGGTGCGCAGGCGCTCGATTTCATCTTTTCCCGGGGCGAACACGCTGGTCGCGATCTCGCGGACGGGCCCAAAGTGGTGCTGCTGGACCTGCGCCTGCCCAAGGTCAGCGGCGTCGAGGTATTGCGGCGGATCAAGGGCGATGAACGGACGCGGCAGATTCCGGTCGTGGTGCTGACCTCCTCGAAGGAGGAAGTGGATCTCGAAGAATGTTACAAGCTCGGCGTGAATAGCTACATCAGCAAGCCCGTGGCGTTCGACGAGTTCACCCGGGTGGTCGGCGAATTGGGACTCTACTGGCTACTGATCAATAGGCCACCCACTGGTAAGCCCGAATGAACAAGGAACTGCAAGTCCTCATGCTGGAGGACGAGCCGACTGACGCGGAACTCACGGAACGCGAGCTGCGCAAGGGGGGCCTGGTCTTTTCCGTGCGGCGCGTCGATACCCGCGATGCCTTCGTCGCGGCTCTCATCGAGCGTCCTCCCGACCTCATCCTCGCCGATTACCGGCTGCCGGCCTTCGATGGCTTGGCGGCCCTGGCCATCGTCCGGGAGAGGCTGCCGGAGGTGCCGTTCGTCTTCGTCTCAGGTGCCATGGGCGAGGAACTGGCGATCGAAACTCTGCTCCAGGGGGCATCGGATTACGTGCTCAAGGGACACCTGAGCAAGCTGGTGCCCGCGGTCAAGCGGGCCCTGCTCGACGCCGAACAGCGGCGCCGGCGCAAGGAGGCGGAGGAGGGCCTCAAGGAGAGCGAGGAGCGCTTCCGCAACATGGCGGAGTCGGCGCAGGACGGCATCGTCATCATCGATCAGGATGGTCTCATCACCTACTGGAATCCCGCCGCGGTATGCATGTTCGGCCATGATCGAGACGAGGCGTTGGGACGGGATCTGCACCTGCTCTTGACACCGGCCCGCAACCATGAGGCCTACCGCAAAGGTTGGACACGCTTCCGCCAGACCGGCAGCGGCACGGTGGTCGACAAGACCCTGGAGATGGATGCGCTGCATAAGAACGGCCAGGAGTTCCCGGTCGAACTCTCCATCTCGGCAGCGCCGATCAAGGGCAATTGGCATGCTGTCGGCATCATCCGCGATATCACGGAACGCAAGCGCGGCGACCTGGCGCTGCGGCGCAGCAACCGTTTCCTGCGCACGCTCAGCTGCTGCAACGAAACCCTGGTCCACGCCGGCGACGAGCGCGGACTGTTGCAGGACATGTGCCGGGTCGTCGTCGAGGAGGGCGAGTTCGCCCTGGCCTGGGTCGGCTATCTCGGGAAGGGCACCACGATCCAGCCAGTAGCGAGGTCCGGCATAAATACGGAAGCCTACTTCGGCGGTCAGCCAATCGACTGCCAGGATGCGGACAGCGTCTGCCGCCCGGCTGTTCTTGCGCTGCGCTCGGGCGAAACTCAGGTGGTGAAGGACGTCGAGCTTGCGCAGTGCCTGCCCTGGAGAGACCGCGCGCTGCACTGCGGCTATCGCTCGGCCATCGCCCTGCCCTTGCGGGCGGCGGGCGAGGTGATCGGCACCTTGAACATCTACGGGTCGGAGGTTGGCGGCTTCGGCGAAGAAGAAGTCAGCCTGCTGTCGGAGCTGGCTAGCGATCTCGGCTTCGGTATCACCAACCTGAGGGTGCGCGCCGAGCGCGAGGAGGGGGCACGCAAGCTGGAACGAGCACTGGAAGACACGATACAGGCGATCGCCACCACCATCGAGACGCGCGATCCCTACACCGCCGGCCACCAGAAGCGCGTCGCCCAGTTGGCCGTCGCCATCGCGCGCGAAATGGCGCTGCCCGAGCAGCGCAGCATCGGCGTGCTGCGCGGCGCCGGAATTCACGACATCGGCAAGATCTACATTCCCTCGGAAATCTTGAGCCGCCCCGGCAAGCTGTCGGCGGAGGAGTTCAGCCTGATCAAGATCCATCCCCAGGTCGGCTACGACATCGTCAAGGATATCGACTTCCCATGGCCGGTGGCGACGATGCTCCTTCAGCATCATGAACGCTTAGACGGCAGCGGCTATCCGCACGGGCTCGCCGGTAGCGGAAGCATTCTCCTCGAGGCACGGATACTGGCCGTCGCCGACGTCGTCGACGCCATGGTTTCCCATCGCCCTTACCGAGCCGCGCTCGGTTTGGATGCGGCGTTGCAAGAAATTCGCTGCAACCGCGGCAAACTTTACGATACAGTGGTGGTAGACGCCTGCCTCTGCCTCTTCCGCGAGAGGGGATTCGCCTTTGTCTAGATGGTGCGCTTCCAGCCTCAAAATTCGCATCCTGTTCTGGGTTTTGCTGCTGGTGCTGGCCGCGATCTGGGGACTCGCCGCACGCATCGCCACGGTGCTGCGCACCGACCTGCAGCAGGCGATATCGGACCACTTGTCGGTAACCGTCGGCTACGTCGTGAACGATATCGACAACAAGATCCAGCTGCGCATCGATACCCTGAAGGAGATCGCAGCATCGATCACGCCGGAGATGCTCGCCGAACCGGCCAAGGTGCACCACCTGCTCGAACAGCGCAATGTCTCGCGGCAGCTCTTTCCGATCGGCATCTTCGTCGCGGACCGGCAGGGCATCAACATCGCCGAGCATCCCCGGGTGGCAGGCCGCCTCGGCGGCTCGATCGCCGACCGCGATTATTTCACCGCCGTCATGGCCGGCGGCGAACTGGCTGTCGGCAAGCCGATACAGGGCCGCTTTTGGAAGCAGGCGATCGTGGCCATGGCCCTGCCCTTGCGCGACGCTTCCGGCGCCACGGCCGGCGTGCTGATCGGCGCCATCATCCTGTCCGGCCCCGAGTTGTTCGGCCAACTCGAGCAGACCCGGATAGGCAAGACCGGATTTCTCCTCGTGGTCTCGCCCAGGGACCGCCTGATCGTCTCCGCCACCGACAAGAGCCGCATCCTGACTCCGGTGCCGGCGCGTGGCGTGAACCCGGTGTTGGACCAACGCCTCGAGGCGGGCATCGAGAACGCCGCGATCGCGGTCAACTCGCAAGGGGTCGAGACCTTGAGCGTCAGCCGCAACCTCAAGACCACGGGCTGGCTTGCCATCGCCGGCATCAGCAGCGAGGAGGCCTTCGCGCCGATCGGAAAGCTGAAGCAGCAGATCTACCTCGCCGCTCTCGTGATATCGCTGGCTCTGGTCCTGGTGCTGCGCTATGTCCTGGTGCGGCAGCTGGCGCCCCTGGCGGAAGCGTCCAACGCCATGCGCTTGATGACCCGCAACCAGAAGGCGTTCGCGACCCTGCCGGTGCGGCGCAACGATGAAATCGGCCATCTGGTCGAGAACTTCAATCTTTTGGTGTCGGAACGCAAACGTCTGGATGAAGCGCTGCGGTCCAGCGAGGAGCGCTGGAAGTTCGCCCTGGAAGGCGCGGGGGAAGGTGTTTGGGACTGGAACATCGAGACCGCCGAGGTCGACTTTTCGCAGCGCTGGAAGGAAATGCTCGGCTATACCGGGGACGAGGTGTGCAACACTTTCAGCGACTGGCAGAAGCTGGTACACCCTGATGATTTGCCCCTGGCACTGGCGGCGATCGAGGCCTATTTCGGCGGCAAGACGCAGGGGTTTGTCATCGAGCACCGCCTGCTGTGCAAGGACGGCGGCTGGAAATGGATATTGTCGCGCGGCATAGTCACGGCGCGCAACGCCGAAGGCCGGCCGCTGCGCATGATCGGCACGCATACGGACATCACCGAGCGCAAGCGCATGGAGACCGAGCTGCGGGCGTTGGCGACCACCGATTTCCTCACCGGCCTGCCCAACCGGCGCAGCTTCATCGCCGACATGGAAGAGCAGCTGGCCCGGCAGCAGCGGCTGACCGAGCGCGCCGCGGTCCTGATGCTCGACCTCGACCACTTCAAGCAGGTCAACGACAGCCACGGCCATGCCATCGGTGACGCGGTGCTGCGGCATTTCGTGGCACTGCTCGTCGGTGAGTTGCGCAAGATCGACACCGCCGGCCGGGTTGGCGGCGAGGAGTTCGCCATCATCCTGCCCGGCGCCGACGCGGCGGCAGCGCGGGTCTTCGCCGAACGGCTACGGCAGAAAGCCGAGGACACCCCCTTCCTGCACCAAGGGCAGACCATCCCCGTGACGGTCAGCATCGGCATCGCTGCGATGCGCGCCAGCGATCGCGACGCCGACGCCATTCTCGCTCGCGCCGACATTGCGCTCTACCGCGCCAAGGAAGCGGGCCGCAACAGGGTGGAACTCGAGGCCGACGGCGGATGAAGCCATCCAGCCAGCGCACCCGGATAGGTGGCTCACCCACACAAACCAAAGGATCATCGATGGCGTCAGACTCCTTGTTCAGCCCATTTCAGCTCAAGTCGCTAAGACTGCCCAACCGCATCGTCATGGCGCCAATGACGCGGTCTTTCTCGCCCAAGGGCATTCCCACCGCACAAGTGGCCGAGTACTACCGGCGCCGCGCTCAAGCTTCGGTGGGACTGATCCTATCTGAAGGCACCGTGGTCAATCGCCCGTCTGCATCGAACGATCCCAACGTTCCGCGCTTTTGGGGCGAGGACGCTTTGCCCGCCTGGAAGCAAGTGATCGACGGCGTACATGCCGCAGGCGGATTGATGGCGCCGCAGCTTTGGCACGTCGGAGCTGTTCGCAACCGTCGTACAGACTGGGTGGCCCCCGGGCCGGTCGATAGCCCCTCAGGACTGTCACCGCCGGGTAAGCAATTCGGTGAGCCGATGAGCGACGCGGCGATCGCCGACACCATTGCCGCCTTTGCGCGTGCGGCGAGCGATGCCAAGTCACTCGGCTTTGACGCGGTTGAGCTGCACGGCGCCCACGGCTATCTGATCGACCAGTTCTTCTGGGAGGGCACGAACAAGCGAAGCGATCGCTATGGTGGCGCGACACTGGCGCAACGCGGAAGGTTCGCGGCGGATATCCTGCAGGCCGTGCGCACCGAGGTTGGCCCCGACTTTCCGCTGATCATTCGTTTGTCGCAATGGAAGCAGCAGGATTTCACGGTGCAGATGGCTAAAACTCCCCGGGAAATGGCGGACTGGCTGCAACCGCTGGCCGACGCCGGTGCGGACATCTTTCACTGTTCCCAGAGGCGCTTCTGGGAACCCGAATTCGCGGGATCGGACCTGAACTTTGCCGCTTGGGCCAAGAAGCTGACGGGCAAGCCAACGATCACGGTGGGTTCGGTGGGACTGACGGGCGAGTTCATCGCCGCCACCGCTGGCGAGTCTTCCGAGCCGGCGTCTCTGGACGAACTGCTGCGCAGGCTGGATCGCGGCGACTTTGATCTTGTCGCCGTGGGCCGCGCGCTGATCAACGATCCGGAGTGGGTGCTAAAAATTCGTGACGGGCGGCGCGAGGAGCTGATGAGCTTTTCGCCGGCTTCGCTGGCCACCTTGTTCTGAAATATCCCTGAATGGCTCAGAGGAGCCGGCAACGGCTGCCGCTGGCCGTATTGCCGCCTTCGGCAGCATCGCCTCACTCACGCAGCCGAATCATAGAACTGAACCAGATTGCGTCCGGTCTGCTTGGCCCGATACATTGCCATATCGGCCGACTTGAGGATGTCATCCTGGCTGGCTTCATGATCGACGAACAAGGCCACACCGATGCTCGCCGTGCATTGATGTTCGACGCAGGTAGGCCCGCTGTCGCGGTGACGGGTATAGAGGCTGCCGGGTTTCGCCAGATCGCTACCCTCGATGCCGGGCCGCGCGGGCACCATCAGGAAGAGCTTGCCGTCGGCGTGGGCCAGAGCGGACCACATGTCCTGCGATACCTGCTTGAACGCTGTTACTCAGCAGTCGCCGATATAGGCGACAGAAGGTGCCTGGAAGAATGAGCGGATTAGATCTGGCATTTGCCGCAGCAGTGACAACTGCTCTGCAATCTTCTCGCCCAGCTTTTCACCCTTAC
>Ga0172380_10003384_pt1 | contig 22029 bp, 10 predicted proteins | sample Leawe162metaG_FD_119747 | JGI IMG/M metagenome (GOLD analysis project Ga0172380, IMG submission 119747) | Leachate microbial communities from a municipal landfill in Southern Ontario, Canada - Leachate well 162 metaG | ecosystem: Engineered > Solid waste > Landfill > Unclassified | place...
CAGGAAAAAATGCCCGGACTGCCGAGGACACCGAACAGCATTCTCGACATGCTGGTCGAGCGCAAATTGGCTGAATTCAAAGTGGGGCAGCCCGATGGCAACCGCTACTGGTTGATCGCTCCGGCCATCCTCGCGGAAAAAATCCCCAACATACAACTGAAGGCGATACGCCTCAATAACCCGGGCGCATTGTTGGATTCACTGCCTGCGTCGGTAGCTGGAAGGCTGGTTGGCAACGACGATCCGCCCACCAAGTCGTTGAGCAACGCATCGGTTGTCGCGCCGACAAAACCCGCGGAGCCGACCATCGAAGTGGTTCCAGCCACCGTCGTCACTTCGGCCACACCGGCTGCACCGCCCGCTGATCAACCGCCTGATCAACTGGATGGTCCGGTTGGCGAAGCGCTCAAAGCGCTGGTGGAGGATATCGAGCACGGCCGCAGGGATGGTAGCAAGATCACTCATGTCGATTCGGAAGGAATCCTGTGTCTAAAGTGGCCTGATGCGTTCAAGGGGTACGGACTGGAGAACAAGACGATCCTCGACGAACTTGGACGAAGAAACTGGTTGGTCGTTGATCCCATGGCACCATTCAGAAAAGTTGCCGAGCTTCAGGTCGGTATTGGAGCCCCTTGGAAGATCCTCCGCCTCCAGCCGGTCGTGGCGGCATTGATGGGCATCATTAGGGCGACGAGTACGTCCAAGGCAGCTTCAAAACCGGCACGCAAGTCAGAATCCAAACCGGTAGCGAAAGTCGAAACGACGGAAAAGGACGCGACAGAACCTCTACCTTCGGTAACTCCTCCTGTCCTCCCGATGGTTTCCTCAAAGGAGGAGGGTGCCGTAGAAAAGATGGTTGCCCGCCAACGTGCGCTGCTTGAGGATGTCGTGCGCGTGCTTCGTCAAGCGGTGAACGATGGGACGTTAGCTGCAGATCACGAAAACGGCTATCTGCTGATCAATGTCCGGGATGCCGAGGCAGTACTGAAGGCCGGCATCAAGGCGTCACGCTCGCAAATTTTTGGCTTGAAGGGTATCGATCCTGATCGGTTCACAACAGAGGACAGGAAACCGAAGGTGTACTTTCGGATTCGAGAGTAACAGTTGCCAAGGTTTCGCTTCAATTTGCCGCTTTGCTCGGCATATCTTGGTGGCGTTCGCTGGTTTGCGGTACGGTTCCCATACCATCCATCTGAATCTGCTGTAGTGGAGATGGAATAATATCCCATATAGGTACGTCAGCCTAGGCGGTTATTGTGGAGTCATCGCTCCTCTGTTGGCTTGTTCCAGCTTACGTTTCCCTCGCGAATTCGGCAATTCTAAATATGGCAAACGGTTTTACCGGTGTGACCAATTGCAGGCGACTATTTTCCCGAAGCAGCCGGTGACTTTGCAACAAATGCAAGATTTAATCGAGTTCATGGGTCAATTCTGCGTCTCGCAAGTCGCCAAAATCGTCGAATTGTGGCTTGTTTCAATTGTTCAGCAGGGCCTGCGGTCATATGAGGATTGCTGTCTCGAACTGGAGGAACTCGCCAGTTCGTCGTTCAGGCGTTAGAATGGCACGATGAAAATCATAGTCAACCGCCGAGCCTCCGTCCATTTTTCTGGGCATGAGACGTTCCCGTTGCGACAGATGTGGCTGAAGAAGGCCTTTGATCAGGCGATTGATGGAGGAAGGGTACTTAAGACCTCTTTCACAGACGAGAAGGCCATTGCATCATTTGGCGTTGGTAAAAACATGGTCAACTCTATCCGCCATTGGGCGATAGCTTGCGATGTTTTGCGCGAATCTTCCGATGATCCTTTGTCTTTTGAGATATCCCCGATTGCCCGCGAAATTTTGCGTGATGGTGGATTGGATCCGTACGCAGAGAACCCAACTACTGCTTGGCATGCGCATTGGTGGCTCGCAGGCAAGGGCAACCGCGCCACAACATGGCGTTGGCTTTTCAACAATGTGACGGCTCCAACGTTTACGCGTCAAGAACTCGAAGTTCCATTGGCGGACTTTGCTCGCAAGCTTGACCCGAAGCGCAAACTGTCTACTTCTACGCTCTCAAGAGATTTGGAGACTTGCCTTCGAAGCTACGCACCTCGTTTTGCTGGAGGGTCGCCCGAAGACTTCGCTGAACCGCTGCTTGGCGAGCTTGGTCTGCTTCAAGAGGTCCATAAGGGTCAATATGCTTTCCGTAGAGGCCCGAAGGCTACGCTGCACGACGGTCTATTTGCGTATGCACTGCTCGACTATTGGGACAATTCGGCCAAGGACCTGAGTTCAATGGCATTCGAGACGATTGCGTATGCCGATGGGTCCCCGGGGAGAGTGTTCAAACTTGATGAGGACTCTGTGGCGGAGCGCCTCATGGGTTTGAGTGATCTCACGGAAGGATTTTTGGCGTGGACCGATACCGCTGGCTTGCGCCAATTGCATAAGAAAGCAGGGGATTCGGGTGATTTGCGCAGAGAAATGATTCGGCGGGCTTATGACTAAAGATCAGGTCCAAGTGCTCTCAGACTTCGTCCAAATTTCCCGTCATTACCAACGCTCGATTCGCGTGGATGCGGATTTGGGCCGCCTCGACGCATTGACGGGTTATATCTGTCACGCAACCGCTACCGCCATATTGGAAAACATGGCCCGGCAGCTGACGGAGACCAATCAACGCTCGTTCACCTGGACCGGACCTTTCGGTGGCGGAAAGTCTTCTCTGGCCGTGGCGCTCGCGAGCGCACTTCACCCAGATAAATCACTGCGGACCCACGCGCGAAACGCCCTCAATCTTGGGTCTATGCCAAAATTCGACAAGGCGTTTCCCACCCGCAAGGGCTGGCTGATTGTGCCCGTAGTAGGTAAGCGTTCCAGTATAGTGGCCGAGCTTAATGCAGCGTTGCGCAAAGCAAATGGCAAGGGCACCGACCATCGCAAGGTGTCTCCAACCAGCGTTATCAATGAGTTGTGCCAAGCCGCTGAAGATCGCCCGCAGGACGGCGTCTTGGTTATCCTCGATGAGATGGGTAAGTTCCTCGAGGGCTCCGCATTGGGGCACGGCGACGATGTGTATTTTTTCCAAGAGCTAGCCGAAGCCGCCGCGCGCGCCAATGGTAAGTTAGTGGTCGTTGGTGTGCTACATCAATCCTTTGCTCAATATGGCGCGCGACTAGGGACTGATACGCGGGATGACTGGGCTAAGGTCCAGGGCCGTTATGTTGACTTGCCTTTCGTTGCGGCAAGCGATGAAGTTGTGGAGTTGATTGGTCGAGCTATCGAAGCCAAACGGCGCCCACCCTGGATGCGGAATGCGTCCAATGCTATCGCCGAGTCCATACGTTCTCGACGTCCCGCAGTGGGAGGGCGGTTCGCCGATTCTCTTGAGACATGTTGGCCATTGCATCCTGCCATGGCTGCGTTGCTCGGTCCTATTTCCAAGCGGCAGTTCGGCCAGAACGAGCGCAGCACCTTTGGTTTTCTGGCATCTGTGGAGCCACATGGCTTCCGCTCCTACCTTCACACGACCCCAATAGAATCAGCTAGCTGGTACCGCCCAGACAACTATTGGGATTACCTTAGGTCGAACCTTGAACCAGCGATACTCGCCTCACCCGATGGCCATCGCTGGTCGCAAGCCGTCGAGGCGATCGAGCGTACTGAGGCCAAGGCTGGCAATCCCTTCCTCGTAGAGCTAATCAAGAACGTCGCTATCATCGACTTGTTCCGCAACGGCTCCGGGCTTGCCGCCGATACCGCCGTCTTGGGTGCCATTTTCTACCCGCAACCCATCGCCGAGATAGAGAAGGGGCTCGAAGAGCTTGCTCGCCTGCGCGTGATTCTCTTCAAGAAACACATCGGCGCTTGGTCGGTCTTTGAAGGCAGCGACTTCGATATCGACGCAGCCATCGCAAAGACTTTGGCCACATCGTCGGGCGTCGATTACAACTACCTCGCGCAGTTAATGGGTCTGCATCCGGTCGTGGCAAAGCGCCATTACCACGAGACCGGCACGATGCGTTGGATGAGCATCTCGCTTAGCCAGCTCGACGAAGCCGAACGTCTCGCCGAGAATTACGTTCCGGCGAAAGGGGAGTTCGGCCTTTTTGCTCTAGCCCTTCCTGAGCGTGGCCTGAGTTTAAAAGTTGCACAGCGCAGGGCGCGAGAAAGCTCTCGGCGAAGCCCTTGGCCGGTGCTGGTCGGCATCCCCCGCAATCATGCCCGCATCGAAGAACTTGGCGCAGAGCTGGTGGCACTCGAATCGGTGAAGGATCGTCACGAACTTCAAGGTGATGCAGTTGCGCGCCGCGAAGTTCACGCGCGCTTGGCAGCCGTAAAGGCCAACCTTGAAGAACAGCTCCAGGCCGCTATGACCAACGCACAATGGTTTGACGGTAGCGATGCGCCCGTTGAGACCGGAGCTCGGCTCTCACCTATAGCTTCACACCTTGCAGACGATCTCTATTCCAGCGCGCCACTGGTATGGAGTGAGTTGGTCAATCGCGACAGCGTGTCGAGCAACAGCGTCAAAGCACGCCGCGATTTGCTGCACCGCATGCTGTCTCACGAGGGGACAGAGCACTTGGGCATCGAAGGATTTCCAGCCGAGCGCGGCCTCTACGAGACATTACTTCGCAGCACCGGGCTGCATCGCGAGGTCAGTGATGGGCATTGGCGCTTCATGCCGCCTGACGACGAGAGCGAAACTCGTTTCGCCGACATCTGGCAGGCGACCCGCGACTTGTTCATTGACTCATCGTCACGGGTGAAGGCGTCCGCCATCCTCAACCTATGGTCCGCCCCGCCATTTGGCGTGAAGGCGGGCATCCAGCCCGTAATCTTGGCCGCGTTTCTGCTGGCCCACCAATCCAATGTCGCTGTCTACAAGGATGGGATGTTCATACCGCGCCTGACCGACGCCGACATCGACGAATACCTCCAAGACGCGGGCCGCTTCTCCCTTCGTTGGGTGGTCATCGACGAGGAGAAGGCGCGAATCCTCGGCGGCATTGCCAACATCCTGGCCGAAGTGGGACACGCTGCGGAGGCGCGCGACCCGCTGGAAGCCGCCCGCGGCCTTGTCGCCTTGGTGTTCAACCTCCCAGTTTGGACCCAGCGTACCCACCAGATCAGCGACGGGGCCAGAGCTATCCGCGACACGCTGCTCAAAGCGAGCGACCCCCACAAGGTCTTGTTCGTCGATCTAGTGGCATTGCTGGACACTAGCGATGGCGATACCTACGTGGAAGCCCTGCGCAGCCCCATAGGCGAGTTAGCTGGCGCCTACGAAGCCATGCTTAGAAGCGTGGACTCGGCTATGCTCGAAGCCCTCGACGCCCCTCCGGCTCAACTGGACCGCCTGCGGGCTCGCGCCGAGGCCGTTGCAGGCATCACCGGTGACCTGAGGCAGGACTCGTTCGCCACCCGCTTGGCCAAGCACGACGGAAGCACTGTCAGCATCGAAGGCATTCTTAGCTTCGCGGCCAACAAGCCCCCTCGCGATTGGACAGACCGCGATATTGATGCGGCGACGCTCGAGATCTCTAAGGTCGCTCTGCGATTTAGGCAGGCCGAGGTGTTCGTCTCGGTCAAGGGCCGCAAGCCCAACAGCGAGGCTTTCGCGGTCATGTTTGGCGCTGGCACCGGCGCCAAGATGATTTCACGCGCCTTCCACATTACTGATCGACATCGCCAGGCCGTGGAGGCGAAGGCCGACGAGCTTGCTAACCAACTGAGGAAACAAGGACTGGGCACCGATGTTTTGCTCGCCATACTTGCCAGGGCTGGCATGCGACTAACCGCCGACGAGGACGAGGAGGAAAACCATGGCTGAACGTCACGTCCTCGGTCTATCGGGAGGCAAGGACAGCGCGGCGCTTGCCGTGCACATGCGGCAGGCCCATCCCGAGCTCAACATCGAATACTTCTTCACCGACACAGGCGAGGAGTTACCGGAAGTCTATGAGTTCCTGGGCCGCCTTGAGGGCTACCTCGGCAAGCCCATTGAGCGGCTCAACCCGCGACGCGACTTCGACTTCTGGCTACGCGAATATAACCACTACCTACCATCTGCCCAGACAAGATGGTGCACGCGGATGCTCAAGCTGAAGCCTTTTGAGCAATGGGTTAACCCGATGATCAAGGCTGGCGATAAGGTCATCTCCTATGTTGCCATCAGAGCCGACGAGGACTATCGCGAGGGCTACTCGTCCAAACAAGACAACCTCCGCGTGTCACTGCCGTTTCGCACGGCGGGCATCGACAAGGCCGGAGTGATGGATATCCTCGAATCCTCGGGCGTGGGGTATCCCAAGTACTACGAGTGGCGCTCACGTAGCGGATGCACCTTCTGCTTCTTCCAACAAAAGATTGAATGGGTTCGCCTCAAAGACCGCCACCCCGACAAGTTTGAAGAGGCCAAGGCGTTGGAGAAAGACGCACTAGAGCACGGCTCGCCGTTCACCTGGTCCTCAGGCGAGTCGCTGACCGAACTAGAGCAGCCGGAGCGAGTTGCCCAGATTATTGCGGACTTTGAGAAACGCAGGGAGCGCGCCCGAGCAGTGATTCCCATCAACCCATTGCGGCCGGTTCGTTCATGTCCCGAGGACATCGACAATGTCTACGGTGAAGACGAGGGTGGGGGCTCCTGCTTGATCTGCCACAAGTAAGATGCCAAGATCATCATTGCCTGAAACAAGCCGACGGATCCAAGTGACTAATAATCCTAAGAAAGGACATAGTGTTTAAGATCACGGCGCGCACGGTTTTGGAACTCGGTTCCGAACTCATCAGTTCGGACATCATCGCGTTTTACGAGCTGGTCAAAAACGGGTTTGATGCGGGGACCAAGAACGGGGTCGACATCCTGTTCAACATTGTGATTCGCCGCAATGCCTACCTCGAACTCCGTCGCAAAGCGCTCGCTGGCACCAAGACACTGATCGAAGTCGCTTCGATGGCGCATGCAGCATTGAACGTTGACTCTTCGACAGAGTTGCTTGAGAAGTCGAAGGCCTTGCTTCAACAAGCGGCCACAGGTCAACAGCTTGTGGAAGCTCTCGATCAAATCTATGAGATGAGCCACATCGTCGTCAGCGACACAGGCTCGGGCATGTCCGTAGACGACTTGAATAACAATTTCTTGGTCATTGGCACTGCCTCGCGAAAGCGCGAGGTCGACAAAGCCCTCAGCAACGGTGAATCCAAGTCGCCATTTCTCGGTGAAAAAGGCATCGGGCGGTTATCCGCCATGCGACTTGGAGACACCCTGCGAGTTGAAACGGCGAAGGCGACAGACGGCCATCTCAACTGCCTCGATATCGACTGGTCCGACTTCGCCCAAATTGACGCGATGCTGGCTGACATTGACATCAAACCCACCCAAGGTGATGTGGTCAACTGGTCTGGAACTCGAATAATCATCGGAAAGCTCACCGAAGATTGGACTGCCGACCGGGTCAAACGGATGGCGGAGTATGACTTTTCGCGCCTGACCGACCCTTTCCTCGACCCCAAAAACCGACCACGCATCGCGCTGTATTGGAATGGAGATCGCGTCAGCATTCCATGGATGCAAAAGGCGCTCACGCAAGGTGCCCACGTCTCCGTTGGCGGAAATTACCAAATTGTGGCCGAGAAACCCCAGCTTGCTTGCAACGTTGAAATCAGAAATCTTGGATTTCCCCATCCCGTCGAGTCCGACAACTACCTCATCTCTGCCGAAGACCTTGAATCCGCGTTGATCGGCACTTCACGAGAAATTCCGGAGACCGCCCTTTCTTCGTTGGGGCCATTTACCTTCCAGGTCCACTGGTATAACCGACGCCTTCTCACTGCCATGGATGGCATCGGAGACTTGCGGGCTGTTCGCGAGCAGCAGCAACGCTGGTCTGGAATTCTCCTTTATCGGGACGGATTCCGAGTGTTCCCCTACGGCGAAGACGAAGATGACTGGCTGGCGCTGGACCGCAAAGCTTTGGCTCGAACCGGCTACACGCTCAACAAGGCCCAGTTCGTGGGCAAGGTTGAAATTTCCCGTGTAGGCAACGCTTCCCTGGTCGACCAGACCAATCGTGAAGGGCTTCGCGAAACCCCTGAGCAACAAATCTTCTTGGGCATCATGCAATACGTGATCCAGGACTTGCTGTTCAAGTCGATGAAGAATGTCGAGAGGCAATACAAGGCGCAGAAGGTCGATCTGAGCGAAGCCAAGACCGAGGTCGCCAATTTGGATGCCCGCGCGAAGGCTGCATTGAGCAAGCTTCGAAAGATCGCCCCCCAGGGCGATCCTTCCATCGAAGAGCTTCAGCAAACGCTGTTTGATTTTGCCGATTTCGCGGAGCGCGCGCGGCAACGCATCGAAGAAGTTGAGCAGGAAAGCCGCCAGATGATCGAGATGGCCGGAGTTGGCCTCATGATCGAGGTGGTCGCCCACGAGCTGGCACGCGCGTCAGAGAACGCCTTAGAGAATCTTGAGGCGCTCCGAGGGAAGAATATCCCCGAGGATATCAAAGTCAAACTGGATTCCCTCCGGGCTCAAATGAAGAGCCTTGGAAAGCGCATCCGCGTGCTGGATCCCCTCAGCGTCTCGGGCCGTCAGCGCGTCGAGACCTTTGATCTGCGCGAACTCATTTTGAATACGCTCGAAGCTCATGAAGCGCAGTTCACGCGCCACAGGATCAGCGTCAATCTCTCAATGTCAGACGCACCGGTGAACGTACGGTCAGTTAAGGGGATGATCGTCCAGATCCTCGAGAACCTGATCTCGAACTCCAAATACTGGCTGGACATGGATGCCGGCAAGCAGTCTGGAAAGAAGCCAACGATATCAATCTCGCTTCTGCCATCTCCGCCCACGATCGTTTTCGAGGACAATGGCCCAGGCATCGCCCAAGAAAATCGAGAACGAGTCTTCCATTCGTTCTTCTCGCTCAAAGAGAAAGCCAAGCGCCGCGGTCTTGGCTTGTTCATCGCCCGCGAGTGCGCCAACTACATCGGCGGCAGCCTGACGCTTGACCCGACCACCACATTACCCGCCGGCCGCCTCAATCGCTTCACGCTCGAGCTTCCACTGAATACGACCAAATAATGACTGACCTCACAGCCATTCTCGCGGACGCGAAAATCACCCAGGCTCTGATCGTCGACGATGCCATCGACGATATCCCACTGGCCGCCGATCTATCCAGCGATGGCGAGCAATGGACGCAATTTTTTGATGATCTGAGTGCGCAGGAAAAGAAGGCATTGACAGCCGCCTTTCCGGACTATGCCACCACTGAAGCGGAGGATCTTCAAAATTCCGATCGCTTCGTGCAGTGCCTCTGGGTCAATAAAGACTCGATCGCGCAGAAGCTGAGTCAGGCCCTATTCTCGCGGTATCAGGCCGACATGCAGGCAGACAAGGCCCACCTGGATGCGCTGAACGCCTTGCTCGAAGGAGCAGGCCTCAAATGCAAGACCGTAGGACGTGATTTCGTGGCCGAGGTGGCCAATGCCGATATCGTATTCATGGATCTGTTCCTCTGCTCAGCTCAAAGGCCAGACGACATCAAGGTTTCGATCACCGGGCTCGCGAAGGCCATCGAGCTGCGAAAGACCAAGCCGCCCCTTGTGGTCCTCATGTCCCGTAGCCACCGGCTTGAGGAGAAACGCGCTGAGTTCCGCGAACGCACCAAGCTCTTCGAGAGCACGTTCCGAATCTTGGTGAAGGCTGACATTCAAGTCGATGGCGTCGTCCAGCGAACCGTCGGGCGACTGGCCATGCACTATCAAAAGTCACTCAAGCTCTCGGAATTCGTATGCGCTTGGGCTGACGGCCTTGATGCAGCCAAGGATCGAACCACCGAACTGATTCGAAGGCTCGGCCTTTCTGACCTTGCGCAGATCAACCATCTGCTGCTCTCCGCCGAGGGCGAGCCGATGGGCAGCTACTTGGTCGATGTCTTTGACAAGGTTCTGCAACACGAGATTGAGGCCAACGGCAACATCATCGAAACAGCGTTGACGCTGAACCAACTGGACACTTCGCAGTTTCCGGCGCCTTTCATTCCCGGCGCCAATGACCTCTTGCAGCTTGTCGACCACTCGCTCTTTCACCACCGCGCTCGGCTGAAATTGCCTGGGGCAATCGATTCCAGTGTTTCGTTTGGCGATGTTCTGCGCAGGAAGCCACTAGTCGTCGTCGCAGCCGCAGTCGCTGCTGCGGCAGCGCCGACAACGGTCGAGCCCCCAACACCAGCCGTGCTACCCGACATCACGGACAACATGGTCATGGCCGTATTGAGCCCGGCATGCGACCTGCAGCGCGGCCAGTTGAAACGCGTGCTTTTGCTTGTCGGGGAACTCCATCCCTTGAAAACCGAGGTGTGGAGTGCAAAGGTCGACGGCGCGCGGACCCCCGTCTTCGACATGGGAGACGGTATCCGACGTTGGATCAAGTGGGATGTGAAGCACGTCCATATGCTCAGCCACGCCGAGTTAAGCGCCATGCTTCACCTCGATCATCCCATTTTCGATAAGGTTGCCCGTCTTCGAGATCTACATGCCCTGGAACTCCAACAAAAGCTTCTGTCCTCCATGGGGCGAGTAGGCTTGGCGGCGCCGATGCCTGCCACACATGCAGTTCGAATCGAGGCCTTCACAGTCGGGACTGACAAGAAGCTTCGCAAGCTGGACATTCCATCACTGGCTGACGGTGGCGTCTGTTTCATTGGTCGATCGACCGACGGCGAGAAGCCCCACGAAAAGCTAGTCCTCACCGAACGAGCTTGCGAAGACATCTGCCGCGCCATCGATCTGGTAGACCCCGAGACGGTTCACGCCAAATCGAAAGACATCCTCAAAACAATCCAGAAATCGAACGTGCTGCTTCAGACCTTGGAGCAAGGCATCACCATCACCAATGCCGCAAGCAACAAGTTCATCGAGTTCAAATCAAGCGATGGTGCCATCCAAGGCCTCATCGCTCGGAATCGGAAACAGATCGACGAGCTACTCCTGGTCAGCAAAGATCTTCTATCTTCCGGGCTTGTGCTGATTGCACGCGACGGCGTCGCCGACGAACCTGATCCTGTCGTGGCGGACGAAGCAGTCGACGAACAGCCGGCTGCCGAAGCTCCACCAACTGGCGATCATGCTTGAAGTAAGACGTTATCGGCGCGGATGGCTTCGACTGCCGCAGTGATGTCGTCATCGCTCAGAAACGGAGCCTGCGCGTAGACTAACCCTTGCTCACCATTGAGCTTGGCGGCCAAGTGCCCCTTGCCCAGCAATAGCTCCGCCCCAGAACGATCCAAGGCAATCTTGGAAGTCGCCTCGCTAGCCACCTTCAGGATCAATCGGTTGCCCAAGTTTTCACGAAGCTGCATGGGCATGACGTCCTTGTCTGGACGCTGGGCCGCAAAGATTAAATGGATGCCTGCCGCGCGGGCTTTGACCCCCAACCGCTGGACAGCGGCGCTGACCGCACTCTTGTAGCCGTCGTCGAGCATCCAGTCCGCGAATTCGTCATGGACAAGAAACAGCATGGGCAGACACGACTCCGCTGGATTCTTTGCGTTGAATGAGGTCAGGTCGCGAGCACGGGCTTGGGCGAACGCCCTGTATCGGCTCTCCATCTCTTCGACGAGGGCCTCCAACACTTCGGTCGAGCGCTCCTTGGTCGTGATGATGGCCTCGCGCATGTGCGGCAAGTCCTCCAACGCGGCATAGTCCACGCCCATCTTCGGGTCGATGAGAATGATCTGGGCCAACTCCTTCGGATTGGTCGCTGCAATGTCGAGAAGTATCGCTTGGATCAACACCGACTTGCCGCTGCCCGTGGCACCAGCTACCAATGAATGCGGCTCATGCGAGGACAGGCCGCCGAACTCGCCGCCAAGATTCAGATAGAGCAATGAGCCATTGATCTCCTGCAGCCCCAAGACGAACGAGGTGTTGATGCCCGCCACGTTGCGATTAAGTTGCCGCTTGGCCCACAGATCCCACAGCGACACCGCCTGCCGTTTAATACCTGCAATCGTCACCACGATCTCGCCGGGCTTGGGCTGCACGGTCACCAAATTGATGGCGTGCGTGGTCAGCAGTTGGGTGCGCTTGGCCTCGATGTCCTCGACCCTGAGGCGATCCGAGCCCGCCAACCTCACCAAGCAGCCATTGGGCGTCATGCGCGTTCCCAGGACTGCTGCTTGTAAGCCGTAGCTGTTCAAGGCCGTTTTGAGCTTCTTGGTGGTCTCCTGCGCCCATGCCTCGCGCTCCTCGTCGGAAACGGTCAAGCACGCTTGCTTGGCGGCGATCAAAACCGAAAGGTGTTGCCCCACTGCGGCCGCCACCGGAGCCGGAGAAGCAATTTCGGCTTGGGTGGAGAGTGATGTGGACAGCGCATCCACGGGTGCGGCCACAGGCGGTCTTTCCGGCGCAGGTTGAACAGGCTCAACCGCGATAGCGGCTTCTTGACCTTGAGTAGACTGTTGGCCAAGCTGCTCCATCATCGCGTGCCAGGCCACCCGCGCGGCAGGGCGACTGAACGCCACTGATTTCCATGGCTCCGATCCGCCGAGCAAAGCTCGCGCAGCAGTGGCGCCCGCTACCGCCGCGTAAGCCTCCACGAGCTTGCGCAGTTCCGGCCGGTTAAACACCTCCTGCCACGCTTGCACGCCATCGGTGTTGTCGATCTCGATCTGGTCGGATGCAGATTGAGACTGGTCCGCCTCAGCGGAATGGATGAAGACATGCGAATAGCCGCGCAGCGCGATGTCCACGTCGCCTTCACGCAGCTTCGCGCGCGCCCGCTCCAGCAGCCCTGAGAGGCCAGGCGGAATCTCAGCATCGATCAACAAGTCGGCCAGGCGCGAGAGCCACACGTCCCGGTCAAGCCGACCGGGGTCGCCGAACAAAGCGGCGCGGAAAGTGGTCAATGTCGCCATGAGCTGCGCCTTGGATGAGCGCCGGGCCTCTGCGGCGCCATCGGCGGAAACATATTTGGACTCAACCACGGCGATGCGCAAGCGAATCTCGTCATCGACCTCCTCGATACATAGAGCCAAGATGTCGGCGATGCGGCTTTCGCGCTGCGCCAGCCAATCGGCGTAGTCATCGAGAAGAAAAAACACGCTGAACGATTGGCCAAGGCTGGCCTGGGCGGCAAACTCCTCGGCGACCAAATGGCGGCTGAGGACTAGCCCGAGCATTTCGCCAGCGGAGACGCCGCGCTTGGCGGCACGCAAAACGATGTCACCGGAGACTGACAGGGCATCCTTCTTCATTCGCGCAGCTACCACGTCGAGCTCGTCGCTACCTAGCGAAAGGCTCAGTTCGCCGAGGCGCCGACGGATCAGCACGCCCAGCAGGCGCAGTTCTGAAGTCGAGCTCACAATCATGTTTCGCCCATTGGTGGACGCCCGGCGGTATCGCACAACTGTGATGCCGTTGTGTTGCAATTGGCGCTTGTCGAGCAACTCGTCATACGTAGCGACCCATTCGGCCAACGCGTGGGCATCGTTCATGGTCGAAGCCAGTGCCTCGTGCTGCAAGGAGATGCGGCGCGCGGGCAGGTAGCGTGCTCCTACAGGCGCATCGGTTTGGCGATGCACTGCGGCCACCGCGCCAACATAGGCCCAACCCGAAGCCGTCTGCCACGGGCAGGTCAGGAAAGTGGTGGATTTGAGCTCGTTCTCGCCTGAAACGCTGCGATATGACCAGCGCGAGGGGGCATGCTCCAAGCTAGGCCGATCGTTGGTCCAGTCCACGGAGAGCCATTCCTCGACAGCCGTACGTGACACCACGTCATGCAGGAATGCTACGTCAAACGGCCTGAATCCCCCTTCGCCTTGCCCTGGCGTCGCCGATGCCGGAGTCACTGCTATGCGAAGCTTGGAAATGAAGTTGTCCGAGGTCTCGCTAACCACCGGCAGGTCTGAATCGTCTCCCGCCTTGTTGACTAACTCAGCATAGATCCGGCGCAGTTTGGCTGGGTCGCTGTGCCTGACAGACACATTGCACTGAAAGTCATCTTCCGTTTGAAGACCCGCAAGCTCACGCACGGTAGCCAACGGAAGCTCTGCCGCGTCTGCGTTGTAGAGTAACACGCTAAGATTGGCCGCCTCGTGGGGCTGTAGGCCAATGTAGCGCTCCAAAAGCTCGCGTGCCTGCTTGGCGGCTGCCGTTGGATCGACATCGGTCATCGAGTCCTCTTCGCCACGGACTGGCCGTTCAAAAAGACTGTATCCGTTGACGGTGCTGCTCTCGGAAACAAGCAGCGGCGCGCTGCCGCGTTGCAAGACGGCGATCTCGGGGTAGAACGGGTGCGCAAGCTCTTCGGAAAATTCTCGGAAGAAGATGTCGCGATGGCCGAACAGTACGCTGTCGTTGGTCAGCAAGTGGGTTGCCAGACCCGCGACGCGGCGCGTCTTTACCGCCAGCGCCTTCATGCGCTCGGGGTGCCATGGAGGGATGATGAGTGACGGCTGCTCGCCAGATATGCGAGCCGTGCCAATCGAGAGCACCTCGGCCACAAGTTTGGCGCGGCACACGTCGCCTCGGGCGTGAACAATCAAGGCATTGAGTAGTGCTGCGAATGACTCCGCCTGGCGAATGACGGCCTCGCCTTGCAGACCGGTGTCAATGAAATCCTTCATGGCCAAGATGTAGTCGGCCTCGAAGACATCCCACACGGCTCGCAGCTCGTCGCGCTGCTCCTTGGTTAGGCGTCCCTCCGCTGCGAGCTCCTTGATTCGATCCTTGATCTCGGCCCGTAGGCTGCGCAGCTTGTTGGCTGGCGGAACCAACGAGCCGGCGTCGCGCGAGAACGTGGCTTCAAGCGTTCCTGTGTCGCGCAGCGATACGCTTTGCACGCCGCCCTTCTTGCTGACCAAGCGGCGTGGAACCTCGGTGCAGCCGACTGCGCCCTTTTCCAGCAGTCGGCGCATGTCGGACACCATTGCCAGTCCGATGGACTCAGGGCGGTAGCTCCACACAAGCTGGGTCTTGTCGATGAGGGTCTCGCGTTCGCCTACGCGCTGCACGAGCGCCACGTCGAACTTGATCTGGACTGCGTTGCGCGCAAGCGACGAAACAGGCTTGAGCGTCGCGCCGCGAAGCTCCTTCTCCTTGGCAAAGAAGTTCTCGTAGTCGAATAGCGGATCGGGCAGATTGCCAGCACCCATGCGCTCGACTTTCCAGTCCACCCTTGAACCCATCAATTCTCGTAGCCCCCGATACATCGCGGAGAAGTAGGAACCCACGTCATAGTTGAACCGCTCGCGCCACTCCTTGCGTCCCTTGTTGACGTTGAATCGCAAGAACCGCTCGCCCACCATGTCACCCGCCCCGGCCAGAAGATGGTGGGCCACATTCGCGAAGCCGTCGAGAAAATCGGTGCACTCAATGGCTTTGCCAAATATCGCCTTCTCCCAGCGCGCATTGAGTTGCCGGGACTGCTCGATGTGGCGCCTGTGCAGCTCGAAGAAGACCTTGTCGTCGTCGTTCCACTCGGAACGCTTCTCGCGGGCCTTGAGGTCTTCGAGGTGGCGCTTCCACTTTTCGTCTAGTGCCTCGGCGTCTTCGCAGTCGTGTTCGAAGAATTTCAGCGTGTGCTCGGCCAGGCCCTGTAGCTTCTCCTTGGGTTTGTCGAAGATGTGGCAAACACCGTCGGTCTCCCATTCGAGCTCGGCCACGTCGGCCGCTGGCTGGTTGTCACCCATGGGGGCGTTGATGAACGCATCCAACGTTATACGCGCGGCGTCGGAGATGTCTGCCGCGTTGTCCACCAAGCGCTGGCGCATTTCTTCAGGGTCCAACGGTTGGCCGTTGGGACGCAGCCGCAACAGCAGAGGCGCACGATGGGCAAACAGCTTCTCGAAGGCCTTTTTCCATGGCTTGTACGTCGTGCCATAGGTTTTCGCGCTGGCGAAGAACGAGGTGTCTCTGGGTAACCCAACCTTCGGTAGAGACCAACCGATCGCGTCGCGAATCGGCAGGCCACGCGTCGCCGACATCGCCTCGGTGACGTGGGCGCAGAAATCGCCGAGCTGCACCAGCGACAGGTCGTTGGCGGAGATCAGACCTTTGAGGGCCGAGCGAAAAATCTGACGGTCGTCTGGAACAGGCGCCATGCCCGCGACATGGCATGTGGCATCTACCCATGCCTCCTCGTTGGCGCGCAGCTCTTTGGCGCCTAGGGCTGTGACGTGGCCGAGGGTGTCGGCTAGGTTGTGCTCGTTGCCGTTGGCGGTAAGGATCGCCTCTTTACTTGTCTGGGCGTTGTTGCGCACGAAACCCGCGTTGTGCTGAATCAGGGCCTCGGGAGGCAAGCCCTGGCCCTCGACCAAGGCCTCGGGAATCATGAGATCGACGCGAGCTGCGAGGTCGTGGTTGGACAGGACCGCGCGCGCGACCGAGGCGACTTGCGAAGAGGACAGCTTGTCGAGGCGGAACAGCGCCGCCGAATCCTGCGCCGAGCCATCGGCCTGGCGGGCGTCGTTGATGCGCTTGGCTAGGATGTCGGCGCCGACGCGCCCAATGATCCGATCGGTCAGCAACTTTCTTCTCCCTTGAACCCAAATGGGTTTTCCACGAACGAGCAGGAGTCGGAGAGGCGGCGCACCAGCCCGAGTCCAACAAGCCGCGCTTCGAGATTGGCGCGGTTCTCGCTGAGCACCTCTTGGTCCACCTTCTTGTCGGCGACAAGGTGTGAACCTTCTGCATCGCCAATGACGATCCCGTAGCGCTTCTTAGCCTCGGCCAGGAACTCGTCGAACTGCATCCTGTCATCGACGATGGTTACCACCAGCGTCTTGATGAGCCGGTCGTTGGGGGCGTACCGCGTGCGACGTGCGAGGCGACGTGAGCTAAGCCCGATAGCTCGCGACCACGAGCCATGAATCTTGCCCACGTGCTGCTCGTGGCGCGAAAGTGCCATGTCTGCCAGCGTCTCGATCAGCTTGTCGCCGGACATACGCGTGTAGTCGCCCTCATCGTCCGAATCGCTCGTCGGCCACTGGAACAGCTCGCGCATGATGCTTGCCCGCTCGGCGTCGGGGTAGTCTGACTTGGAAGCGGCGTCCCATTCGGGCAACAAGCGGGCTTGCTCCACGGACGCCCGGACCGCTTTGAGCGAGAGGCCTTGATTGAGCTGGTAGCTGTCGCCCGAAAGAGCCCGAACTTTGGTCCGCTCTTTTGAGACGATCTCGCAGAGAAATTCTACGGGCTCTGCGTCGCCTGCCTGAGCCTTGGCCTGCTCGAGGAAATACAGCAGGAGGTTCAAACCCGCCGAAGCGATCAGATGCTCCAACGCGTCGTAAATTGGCATGTCCTTGGCAAGGATCGCCAGCCAATCCTCGCAGAGCTGATCAAAACGCGGATGGGAGGCATGGGGCAGGTAGCCCACGTCGCGCGAATTCAATGCCAACTGGGGCTCGCCTTGCAAAGCCCTGACGAGCCGGTTCATCGGCGCCGAACGATTGAAGAGGCGCTGCGAGAGCTTCGCGCCAAGCTCTGGCCCGCGCGCAGCACGGCTGAGTATCAAATAAAGCAGCTCGCCCGTGCGTGCGAAAAACCGGCGGTCGTTGCTCGCTCCGCCCGAGTCGATCCGCAAGTCCTCAAACATCGCGTCGGGGCCAAAAGGAAAAACGAACTTGGAACTCCATCGTTTGTTGCTGCGGGCCTCGAACGCAGACGATCGCAGTAGCTCGATGGCCTTAGCGAAATCGTCGAAGCTGGAAAACGCATTGCGCAAGTAGCCCATGTCCTCGTCGCCAAGTTTGCTCGCGTCTTGGGCAAACAAGGCGCTCCATTCGCGCCACTTCTCATCGTCGGCGATAGATCGCTCGCGTATCGCCTCAACGAAAGGGTTGTTAAACAGCAGGCCGCGAAGGCGAATTTGATGCTGGGGCCGATATCGCACCTTGTCGCAGGGCGTGGCAATCAATGGGCTGTCAAGGTTTGACCCCAGCACGCCCAGAAATTCCAGAACCGTCAAATGCGGCAATTGCTCGTCATATAGCCGGTGACCCCAAATGTGCTCATCGACGGCGAAATCGACCCGATCAATGTCAATGCGCTGCCTCATTCCGAAATCCTCACGGTGATGGGCCGAGAGAACCCGTGTCCGCTCTGTTCGATGTCAATGAAGTTGAGCGTCAACGAGCCGCTGTCGGCGTCCGCCTCCTCGTTATCGTCCTGCTGGGTCCTGCCACGAATGAGCTCGGCTTTGCGCAGCAGCTTGGCCTTGAACGCGAGCATGTCCTCCAAACACTCGTTGGAGAAGCTGCCAGGTAGTGCGCCTTCGGCGACGCGCGAGAGAAACTCAAAGCGCACGGGCGTGAGGTCGAAGGCCACAGAGTTTCCAGCGCCCTGGGCCAGTGACACGTCCAGCGAAGGACGGCCAGTATTCGCTTCGAGCTTGATGACCATGCCGACGCCATTGATGCGCCGTGAAGGCGCCTCGGTGTCGCACAGCACGCTGACGCGCGATTGGGTAAAGCCACCCGAACTTGCGACGAAGATGCGGTCTACGTTGTCGATCAGCAGGCCGGTCATCACGCGGTTGAGGCCGCGCACAAGTCGGCCGCGCACGGTCTCGGCGATGGCCTTTTTGTCCAGCAGGGCAGCGCGCATCTCCAAGTATTCGCCTGCAAAGCGGAACACCGTCATGGACCAGAAGGGATAGCCCTCTTCGCCAGGCGGCAAGGTGAAAAAGAGTCTGCGGCGTTGTTCCTGCAACAGGTCCATGAAGCCAGCTGCACCACCGTCGATTCGGGCTGCCTCCTCGCCTTCAAGATACTTATCCTGGGCGCTCAGCAGCCTCGGTGTGGCACCGTAGACCGAATCGCTACCGATCAAGCGGGCAAATGTCGGAGCAAGCTTCACGTCGTCTTTGCCGTAGACCAACAAACCATCGGCGCCATTAGTGGTTTCGTCGCCCACGCCGAAGGCCGCCATCGCCTTGAATACCGGGCGGTCGGCCAGCCGCCGCTTGGGCAGGTTGGCGCCGAACGCGTTGCCGTAGACGCTAGCGCGGTCCACGGCTCCTTGCTCCTGAATCCATGCGACTTCGGCGCATGACATCAATCCGTCCTTGGCGTCGCGGTGCCCCAAGATCATGTTGGCGCACAGGGCGAGCAAGTCTCTGACAGGCAAATGTAGCCCGTTGAGCCTGGCGATCTCCACCAAGTCGCCCAAGCGGCGCCCCAGTTGCGCGCCATCACCCATCCCGAGCAGACGCTCGCGGTTCTCATAGATCGGGCAGACCTTGCTTCCGGATTTCAATGCACATCTTGCACAGTTGTCCCATTCGGCATGCTTGGCTACGGCCGCAACGACCTCATCCAGTGCCATCCGGCTCACACTGCGGCTGAGGTCGAACACGGCGAGGCGCTCGGGCTCCTGGCCCGCCTGCAAGAAGAATTCCTGCAACGGCTTGCGAAGTGGGTGGTTGCGGCCTTGCCTACGCCCCAAGTCGCGAAGCCGGTCAAGCACTTGACCGTGGTTGGCGGCCAAGATGACGATCTCAGAGTCGTCGCCACCGAGCACTGATTTTTCAAGACGGGCCAAGGGTGCATCGCTTTCCTCACCGTTGAATTCGCTGAGGTCTTTGATGAACACGGCCAAGCGGCCATCGGCCAGGCGATACTCTTTGATGTTGCCCTTGGCGGCCCATGCGCGCGGATCGCCACCAATCGATGTCCACAGTGCTCGGCAGTGGTAGGTCTTGCCGTCGCCAGCCGTGCCCGCGATCAGCATCGAGCCTTGCTTGCCCGAGGCCACATGAGCCTTCATCGGCTCGAGCATCGGGGTACTAAGCGCGATGGGCTGCACCTTGGCCCTGCCCACGGCCCCGGCCACGTATTCGTCGAACATCGTCAGGTTGTTCGGCGTCGGCCCGTATGTCCGCAGAAAGCGCACCCACGCGCTTGACGGTGGCACGCTCGTACCGACCGTGGCTATAGATTGATCTTGCACTTGTTCCCCCTTTGCCCGCGGATTTGTATGGTTTAAATCGGGCTGGCTGTCCATAGCGGCTCTGAGTTTTCTATTGGCACTGTATCCCATATATATCGTCACATTATCAACGGAGTTGGTAGTTGGCACATAAGCTTGGCGCGCCGATGTTCCGATAGCAGATGAGCGAACTTTCGCGGCCAAATTGCAGAAATTGCCAATTTATTGTGAATTTTGGCTGCCGATGGAGTCGTTGTCACTTTGTGGCTAATATAAGATGATCGCATGCCCGTAGCCATAGCACCAAAATGCATCCAGTTGCGCATCCGAGCAGATCAGAGGAAATCGGGGCCTACCTGAAGTTCGGGCGCCACGATCCGAAGTTCGAAGCTTGGCCGGGTAGCGGATTTTTCGACCGATCGCACAATGGAAGCGAGACCCTGCGCGAAGCGCTGATTGCAGAAGTGCTGACTAGAACGCAAGGCGGTCCAGTCACTACGTTTCCGGACGATCTGGATCTTCGTCAGTTCGCGCGCCAGAAATTCAGCGGTATGGTGAAGGGGCTTTTCCCCAAGACGGAGCAGGCGATCGTCCTTACCATGCTTGAACGCTCCGTGGTATTTCTGACGCCACGAAACATCGCCTCGGTTTTGCGGGACATGCCTTGGCTCGATACGGCATGGGACTTGGCCAACCTCTATCTAGCCAGCCACCCTGCGGAATTGCTGTCGGTTGAGGCTCAACCGATTCTTGGATTGAGTATCGAGATGACCTGCTACGTCTCGACAGACTATTTCCGCTCAGCGAATCCCTTCGACGATTTCGTCCTGCATGAAGCTGCTCATATTTTTCACAACTGCAAACGCGAAACGCTGGGGCTGTCCCATTCACGGCATCGGGAATGGCTGCTCGAGATCGAGTATCGGAAGCGCGAAACCTTTGCCTATGCCTGTGAGGCCTACAGCCGCCTGCTCGAACTGGGGCGCGATTCAAAACATCGCCAAGACCTGTTGAACGAATTGGCTGCAACCCCGTTGCCCAACGATGAACGCGTGGACGGTGCGGAGTATCTCGACATTCTTGCCGAAGCCATAACTGCCAGAAATGGCTGGAAGCGCATCCTCGCGCGATGTTCACCGCCCACGGCCCGCGTTCGACAAATTTCGGTACCAATATCGTAGTTCGTTTCCACTACGCAGAGCCCCGTTGAGTCGTCAGCGACCGTAGCTGCTACGGGTAGTCGAAATGCGCCCGAAAAGTGCGCATTTCAAAAATCCAGAGGTGTTCCCCCCAGCCAGAATCGCCCCTTATGTGGTCTCTGGTTCGCATTCTCCTTGTGCTTTTCACCTGTACGACATTTTCTGCGTTCGCTGCGGAATTGGGTGTCGTCGGCCCGACCTATGAGATCGCGGAACCGGATTTGATCGAGGTCATCCAGGCCCGATTGAAGCAAATGGAAAAATCCGGTGAGCTGGCGCGCAAGCAGACTGAATATCGCGACAAGGTGATCGGCGGTATCGAGGCGCCCAAGGTTGTTACTGGCGTCAAGGCCACCGATGCACCCCGCACCTACCATGTCGATCCGACCTTGACCGTGGATCGGGATATACGCAATGCGGAAGGCACCTTGCTTTTCGCTCGCGGCATCAAGGTCAATCCGTTCGATCATGTTTCCCTGACCCGAAAGCTGCTGTTTTTCGACGGTCGGGATAGCCGACAGGTTGCCTTTGCCAAGCTGCGTCTGGGCGAGGGGGGTGGGAGGAGCAAACCGATCCTGGTGGCCGGAGAACCCCTGAAGCTGATGCGGGCCTGGAAGCAGACGGTGTATTACGACCAGGGCGGATCGTTGGTTCGGCGACTGGGGATTCGCCAAGTGCCGGCGATCGTCAGCCAGGATGGCAAGAGATTGCGGATCGATGAAGTCCGCCCGTAGCCTCGCATTCCTTTCGGTCATTCTGCTCGGCGAGCTTTTCTTGCGCCCAGCCTTTGCTACGGCAACCTGTACCGGGCGGTTTGCCAATCCGATTACGGACATCTGCTGGAGCTGCCTGATGCCGCTCCGATTTGGCGGCCTCGATCTGGTTTCCCTCGATCAGGAAGAC
>Ga0172380_10003385_pt1 | contig 22029 bp, 23 predicted proteins | sample Leawe162metaG_FD_119747 | JGI IMG/M metagenome (GOLD analysis project Ga0172380, IMG submission 119747) | Leachate microbial communities from a municipal landfill in Southern Ontario, Canada - Leachate well 162 metaG | ecosystem: Engineered > Solid waste > Landfill > Unclassified | place...
ATGGTTCTTCATTGCCGCAGTCGCGGCCTTTCCTCTGCCTTGGCGGAAAAAACTGTGGGGTGCGTTCATTGGCGTTGTCTTCCTACTGGCGCTCAATCTTGTCCGCATCGTCAGCCTGTATCTCTTGAGAAAATATCTGCCGCATTTTTTTGCAACGGCCCATCTGGAAATCTGGCCCGCCGCATTTGTTGTCGCGGCAGTCATCCTCTGGGCGATCTGGTTGCGGTGGGCAAAGCGTGATGAAGTTTCTCCTCGATAGCAAAGCCCTTTGGAAATTCGCGTGGCTGTTCGTGCTCACCTACGGTCTCCTGATCGCGCCGTGGCCGAACTGGAACGATTTTTGCTCCGGTTATTACCGCGCCATGTGCAATGCCACCCTCACGCATCTCCCCGGCGACATGATCCTGCGATTTGAGAAAACCACCGTCCGGCTCCGCCCCAATCTCTCCACAAGCATCAGCATTGGAAACGAACGGAAAATCGACCGGCAGGGACGATACCCGGCAACAGTTCTTCAATCAGACACACGGGCATTGGCATGGACTCCGACCGCTCTTCTTGTCGCCCTCATCCTGGCGACCCCTTTGACGTGGAAACGAAAGCTTTGGGCGCTCGCTCTCGGCCTCTTGGTCATTCACGCCTACATCCTGCTCATCACGGCGCTCTGGATCATCAATCGTTCCACGGAAGTTGCCCTTGTCACCCTGACCGGATGGCAGAAGGACTTTGCCGAAGCGCTTGAATACACGTTCGTCGAACAACTCGGGATCAGCTTCGTCATTCCGGTTTTGCTTTGGTTTCTCGTGATGCTCTATCTGGAAAAGGCTGGCATTTTCGAACCTTCGGGCGGACAATTTCAAAAAGGGCGTTGAATCGGTCGGATCACCATTGCACGACGGAACTCGCGTAGGTGAGTCCGCCGCCAAAGACGACCAGCAGAATGTAATCCCCGACCTGGAATCGTCCCATGCGGTTGGCTTCGTCCAGGGCGATGGCCACGGCGGCCGCGGAGGTGTTGCCGTAGCGGTCGAGATTGATGTGGAATTTGCTCATCGGCACGTTGAGGCGGGACGCCATCGCCTCGATGATGCGGATGTTCGCCTGGTGGGGGATGATGCACTTGAGGTCGTCGGTCGCGAGCCCGCTTTGCTCCAGGGCTTTCTGCGCGGCCTTCATCATCGAGGTGACAGCCTGTTTGAACGTTTCGCGCCCGTTCATGTGGAGGGTGTTGAGTTTTTGGTCCGCATTCTCCCTGGTGATCGGCATGGCGCATCCTCCCCCCGGCATATGGAGAATGTCCCCGTAATTTCCGTCGCTGCCCATGAACGTCGTGATCACTCCATGCGAGCCCTCGCGGTTCCGCAAAACCGCGGCCCCCGCCCCGTCGCCGAAGAGCACGCAGGTGTTCCGGTCCTGCCAGTTGACAATCGAGCTGAGCTTGTCGGCACCGATGACAAGCGCGGTGCTGTAAGTGTGGTTGGCGATGAATTGCTGCGCGATTTCCACGGAATAGAGAAACCCGGAGCAGGCCGCGTTCACATCGAAACACGCGGCATTTTTGGCACCGATCAGCTTCTGGACATGGCAGGCGGTCGAAGGGAAAAACGTATCGGGCGTGATCGTGGCGACCAGGATCAGGTCGATCTCTTCCACGGTCACCCCGGCATTTTCCATGGCCCGCTTCGCGGCCCCGGCCGCGAGGTGGCTCGTGAACTCGCCTTCTTTGGCGATGCGGCGTTCCCGGATCCCGGTCCGATCCATGATCCATTGGTCGGAAGTCTCAACGATGGCCTCGAGGTCGGCGTTCGTCAGGATCCGTTCCGGAACATAGCTCCCGGTGCCAATGATCGAAACGGTGCGGTTAGGCTGGGGCGGCTTGGCCTTTGGGGACTTTTTCATGATGTGATTGGATCGCTTCGACAATGCGCCGGTTGACTTGCTGCCCCACCGCCGCCCGGGCCACCCGGATCGCATTGCGGAGAGCCCGCGCCGAGGAGTTGCCGTGGGCTTTGATGCAGATCCCGTTGACACCGAGAAGCGGGGTGCCGCCGTATTCATCCGTGCTCGTCCGGTTTTTGATCGAACGAAACGCGCCCCGGCACAGGAGGGCGCCCAGCAGCCGGACAGGATTCTTTTTCAGTTCCTCACGGAACCAGCCAAAAAAGGATTTGGCGAGGCCCTCGATGGTTTTCAGGACGATATTGCCGACGAACCCGTCGCACACCACGACTTCGACCGGCTTCCGGAAGATGCCATGTCCTTCGACATTGCCGGCAAAGTTGATCGGGGCCGTGGAGAGCAGCGCGTGGCATTCCCTGGCAAACTCGGTTCCCTTGGAAGCTTCCGTGCCGATGTTGAAAAGCCCGACCTTCGGCTCGGGGCAGCCCAGGAGTTCCCGGTAATAAATGCTGCCCATGACGGCGAACCCGACGATATGCCCGGGGTCGGGGTCGATGTTTGCGCCGCCATCGATCAGGAGGAAGACTCCTTCATCCGCGGGAATCAAAACGGCCAGGCCCGCGCGGTCGATCCCCGGCAGGGTCCTGAGCTTGATGGTCGCGGCGGCCACGAGCGCGCCGGTATGTCCGGCGGAAACGATCGCGTCCGCCGTGCCGTTCTTCACGAGATCCACGGCCCGGCTGACCGAGGAATCTTTTTTTTTCCGGACGCTGTCGATGCCGCTGTCGCTCATGTCCACGACCTGGGAGGCATGATGAACCGAGATCCGTTCCGTCAACCCTTCGGTATCGTGGCGCAACAGCTCCTCGCGGACTTTTTTTTCGTCGCCGACAAAGACGACGGATACGTCGGGAAAATCGCGGAGCGCGGCTATGGCGCCTTCCACGGGATTCCCCGGAGCAAAATCCCCGCCCATCGCATCAAGGGCAATTTTCATGCGGGAGAAACCCGGCCCGCCGGATTATTCGGCGCCAAGCGTCAGGACCTGCCGTTTATTGTAGTATCCGCAGGATGGGCAGGCGATGTGCGGGAGCACGCTGGCTCCACATTGCGGGCATTTCCCAAGTTTTGGCGCGCGCCAGCGGTTCGCGGCTTTGCGCGTGCGCAGCCGCATCTTTGAAGTTTTGCGTTTGGGGACTCCCATATAAATGTTTTGTGATTAGTTTTTCAGCTTGTCTAGTGCATCCCATGCCGACGCACCCTTTTCCGGTGGATGCAGGCTGGTGCGCGGGGCACCGGCTGGGCACTCTGCTCCCGAATCGCATCTTGGATGCGGGGGCAAGAGGAGATGAATATCCTCCCGCACGAACGGGGTCAAGTCTATCTGTTCGTTGCCGGTCAGTTCGGTTTGAAGGGAAAACGGGTCTGCCGCGATGGCTTTTTCCAAATCCGCAAGGCAGACGACACACTGCATGCGGACCCGCACGGAGACCCGGCCTGTCGCGAAGAGCCCCCCCTCGCTCAGGCCCACGTCCAGGGAATAGGACAAGGGGGAGACAGCCACCGCCCCGGCGTCCTCCAAATCGAGCCGGGCGGTGTCCTCTTCCCCCTCCAAATGGAGGGTGCCCCCTTGCGGGATCTGGCGAATATGAACTTTCATGCCCCTGCCATTGCTAGCACCCGCGAGGGCGCCGGTCAACGGCACCGAACTGTCACACTTGTCCGGAAGGCGATCTTTTCAATCCGGCGCGGACCAGGAAAGTGGTCCCCTGATTGATGCGGCTCTCGACGCTGATCCGTCCGCCCATCTCGTCCAGGAGACTTTTGACGATGGACAAGCCGAGGCCTTCGCCGGGCTGGATCCTGCTTTCCGGGAGGCTGCCGCGGAAAAACGGCTGGTAAATGCCGGGGATATCCTCCTGCGCGATGCCGCATCCCGTGTCCTCAACCTTGAGGCAAAATCCCGCGGTGTCCGGATGATCGGCCTTTTCGATGGCCGCATTCAGGGTGACATTTCCCGCCGAAGTAAATTTGATCGCATTGGTGAGGAGGTTGCCCACGACTCTCCGCCAGTGGGATTCGCTGAAAAGGAAGCGTCCGCGGACTTCCGGTGAGAAAAAGAAATGGATTTTAAGTCCCTTGTCCTGCGCGACCGGCCTGTGAACAGCCACGACCGCCTGAAGGACCTCCAGCAGGCTCCCGCCTGCCATGCCCGGATCGGCCCCGGCTTTTTTGCCGCGGGTTTCGAGACACATCAACATTTTCTCAAGGATTTCCGCCGATTGGATGCCCGACCGCAGCCATTCGGCCGGCTCTCCTGTCAGTCGGGCGGTTTTCAACAACTCGAGGCTCATGACGACGCCGTTCAATGGCGTTTTCAGGTCATGGAGAAAGTTTCTGAGAGAATCCGCGTTGCCTGGCTGAAGGGGGGGAGGATCTTCACGGACGAGATTTGCCCGGTTTTTTCCGGAGGCGGCAGCGGTGGTCGTGAGATGCATGGGTTCAATGCCGCCGAAAATCCCGGTAATCGTCCAGGAGGGTTTCCACGAGGCGGGACAAGCTGATCCGCCGCTTTTTGGCCAGCTCGTAGGCTTTCCGTTTTTTCACAAGCGGGATTCGCAAGGTGAGCGCGCGAGGGGATTCAGCCGACGCATCGCTGTTCTTGGACTTTCCTCCAAACTGTGAATGATACGTCATAAGACCGTCATAATGACGTATAGCAGGGCCGGACTTTTCCGCAAACAGAAATTGCGGACATTGTCGGTATGGCGTAAGAATCGGCGTGAGATGGGAAGAATCAATCTCCAAAGTGAGAGCACGACACTGCGTTTGTCCCCCGCGCGGAAAGCGAAGGCGCATGCCCTTGCGGAGTCCCTCAACCTCAGCCTTGCCCAGTTCATCGAGCTTTTGATCGACCGGGCCGATTCTCCGGAGAGTGACGAGCAAAGGATCCGGTCGATTGTCCGGGAGGAAATCGAGCAAAGCCTCCCGAAAATGCTGGTGCCCGGAAAGTATCCCAAGGCAGGCCGCCGCAAGAAATCCTGATTTTCTTGCGGGATAAACCGGAAAGCCGTTTTTCTCCGCGCGCTCCGCGGCTCTGCGTGAGAAATCGCTGAATTTTGGACTGAACCGCGCCCGCAAGCGGTGGGGATTGGATCCGCGCGGCCGCCTCTGATGCCTCAATGCGGCCCCTGGATGAAAGGGGCGACTTCTGTTTTATAAAAGAGCCGGAGTTGCTCTTGCAGGGCCGGCGCGAGGGGAGGCATGTTTGTCGCCTGCGCATTCGAGGTGGCATAAGCGGGCTTGCTGGATCCGGGAATCACCACGGAAACCGCTTTTTGGTCGAGGATATAGCGCAAGGCCATTTGGGGCAGGGTCATGCCGTGGGGCACGAGCGACTGCAGTTTCGCGACCAACCGCGCGCCCCGCTCGAGAGGAAGACCGCAAAAGGTGACGCCTTCGTCATCGGCGGGCCGGCCCGCCGGGTCGGGGCTCCCGGTATAGCCGGACGGCAGGGGTGGCGGACCGGTGAGATGACCGCCGAGCAGTCCGTCCGCGAGCGGCAGCCGGACGACGATGGCCACGCCTTTCTGAATGGCAAGAGGGAAGATCTCCTGCTCCGGTTTTTGGCGAAGGATGTTGTAGACGAGCTGCAAGGAGGCGAGGCCGGGTTGTTCCAGGCAGATCAGGGCCTCTTCGACCGTCTCGACGCTGGCGCCGAAATCGCGGATTTTTCCCTCGGCTTTCAAGCGGCGAAGCCAGTCGAATATTTCCCCGTTCCCGAGCACATCCGCTGGCACGCAGTGCAGCTGGGTGAGGGGGAGGGCGGGGATGCCCAGGCGCTTGAGCGAGGATTCCGTGGCGCTTCGGATGGCATCCCACGAATAGCCGGAAGGATACATCCCGCGGGCTCTCCCGACCTTGGTGGCGACAAGGAAATTCCCCCTGCGTTCCTTGAGAAAGTGGCCGAGAATTTCCTCGCTGCGGCCATTTCCATAAACGTCGGCGGCATCGAAAAAATCGATGCCGGAGTCCGCCGCCGCGATGAGAATCCCGCGCGCGCGCATGTCGCTGAGCCCGCTCCAGTCCGTGCCGCCAAGCTGCCAGCACCCCAAACCGATTTCCCCGACGGTATGACCGGTCCTGCCGAATAGCCGAGCGTCCATGACATCCCTAGAATGGGGCCTGCGGGGCAGATTTTCAAAGAGATTATTCAATCGCCGGGGGAGGGGAGCGGGGAGGGCGCGCGTTGCCTCAAGTCACGATTGCGATTGACGAAATCCAAACGATTCCGCAAAAGGGTCGGCTGATTTTTTCCTCGTGGACCACATTTCCATCCAACGCCCACGAAACCTTGACTGGCAGCGCGCCTCGGCCATCCTTTACGGGGACTGGGGGACGAGCAAAGCCTATGTCATCGGGCTCGCCTTTGCCGCCAGCGGTTTTGCGTCCCTCCCGATCATCGTTGCGGTCTGCGCCCTGACCGCCCTGGTGGGCCTGAACTATCTGGTGGTCTGCCGCTGTTTTCCCGATGGAGGCGGCGTGTATTCCGCGGCGCGCGAGCATGGCAAGCTTCTCGCCGTGGTCGGGGCGCTCCTGCTTGTGGCGGATTTGACCGTGACGGCGGCGCTCAGCGGGTGGGCCGCGCTGAGCTACCTGGGCGTTCCGAAGCAATACATCATGGTGGCGACCATCGGGGCCATCGTGATCATCGGCATTCTCAACCTCTTCGGCCCGAGACACAGCGGAAGTTTGGCCGTTGCCTTCGCGTTGCCGACTGTGGCGGTGGTCATCGCCATCATCCTTTTGAGCGCGCGTTTCCTGACCTCCGAACATCTCGTGCCCATGACGGAAAGCGCCGGGCACATGTGGGTGAACTTCGTCAGCGTGATTCTCGCCCTGAGCGGGGTCGAGGCGATCGCCAACCTCACGGGAACGCTCAAACCCGACAAGGGCTCGGTGATCGGCCATGCCAAAGTGGGCTGGGCCTCCGCGAAGGCGATTCTTCCGGTGGCTTTGGAGGTCAGCGTGGGAACCGCCCTTCTCGGCTGGGCCATGCTCTCCCTCCCCGCCAGGCTGGGTCCGGAGATGCTGGCCCACAAGGAAGACATGCTCCGGTTCATGGGCGAGCAATACGGCGCGCTGAATTTCGGCCCATGGTTCGGGGGTGTTTTCGGTTTCGTGGTGGGCGTGGTTTTCGCCCTGCTCCTCTTGAGCGCCGTCAACACGGCCGTCGCGGCGCTGATCGGTCTTCTCTTCATGATGTCGCGGGAGGGGGACATGCCGCGCAGCTTTTCCAAGTTGAACTCGCATGGAGTGCCTCTCGCCCCGCTTGTCATTGCCGTCGGCTTGCCGATTCTCGTGCTTTTGGTGACGGATAATTTCGAGGCGTTGGCGGGCCTCTACGCGATCGGCGTGGTCGGCGCCATCTGCGTCAACCTCGGTTCCTGCGTCACGAATCTCAAACTCCCCATGCATTGGGCGGAACGCATCCTGATGGCCGGGACGTTTTTGATCCTCGTCGCCGTCGAGATCACCCTCGCGCAGACCAAACATGACGCCCTCTTCTTTGTGGTCTGCGTGCTCATTGTCGGTCTCTCGCTCTGGGCCTATTCGCAGCGCCTGAGCGGGGTGAGAACGCTCACCGTGACCCGCGAAATCGCGGAGCTGGTCCGCCCGGAAATGGTCGAGACCCTGCGCCAGCCGGTCGCCGATGCCCAGAAAATCCTCGTCTGCATCCGGGGGCTCACGCCTGTGCTAGGATTCGCCTTTGACGAGGCGGAGTTGAGAAAGGCCGCGATCTACATTTTATACGTCCGCGAGGTGGCGGTTCTTTACCAGGGAGCCCCGCTGGCGCCGACGAACTGGAAGGACGATCCGGAGGCGAGCGCCATCTTGAACACCGCCATCCAAATCGGCAGAACCCGCGGAATCACAACCGTCCCGATCTTCGCCTCATCGCATTCCGCCGCCTCGCTCATCGTGGACACAGCCGCGACGCTGGGGGCGGATTTCCTGATTTTGGGGGCCTCCCACCGGGGCTCCCTCACCAAGATGCTGCGTGGAAATGTGGCGTCGGAAGTCGCCGCAAGCCTCCCGGACAATATCCAACTGATCATCCACGGGTGATTTCACCGGAATTCCGCGATCCAGATTTTCGGGTCCTGTCCCCAAACGGGGGCGCCTCTCCGAAATGTGCAAGCGCACAGGTCTGACCGGGGGGCATGGGCGATGCTCCACTTCGTTTCGGTGCCAGTTGATCCTAAGCCAGCGGAGCCGGTGCCAAGAGTTGAATGTGGTAGAGTGATTTCATGAAAGCGACATCGGACTTGATGACTCGTTATGAAGGGGAAATCGGGGGTTAGCCCGGATAAATCGCAGAGGGGCCCCATCTCGCTAACCATTTGCCTCGCTCGCTCCCGCTCGTCTCGCCCTTGCGGGCTGCACTGCGTGCAGCAGGCTCCCTCGCCTGTTCCCACAGGCCGGTGGTGGCCGCCAGAGCCGTCGGCTTCCCTCACCAGATCACAGTGGGATATGCCTCGGTCAGCCGCCGGCTCTGGCGGCCAAAGCGTTACGCAATCTGAACCACCCCTCTGTGATTTGTCCGGGTTAGCGATCATTGTGAGCCGCTGAGCAAAGCAGAAATCGCGGTGCGGTGGCGAGCGCCAACATCACAGGGTTGGCCGCAGATTATCGCAGATTTGCACAGATTGAGCCGGACGCTGAACAAACGGGGAATTTGCGGGGTTCAAACTGGTGGGGTGAAGGCTGCTGTTTGCCGGTTTGAAATCTGCGGGCATCTGCGATATAGCGGTTTAAGTAAAGCCACGCCGCTCTGTCGGCGTGTCCCCGAACGCCCCGGACAGAGCGAGGCGACTACAACAATTCCTTCGGCCATATCTTTATTTAAACCGCTCAAGCCTGCGGCCCCCAGGTCATTCCAGGACGAGAAGTTTGTAAACTCCCTCTTCGCTTTCGATTCCGTGCGTGTCGTGGGCGAAGCCCGGGAAGGTCCGGCCCCATTGCTGGATGGCCAGAAGGTAGGCGATGAACGGGCCGTCTTTGCTTCCGGGTTTTTCGCCGGGCATGACCATCGGGATCCCCGGAGGATACGGCACCAGCCCGGTGGCGGCGGTGCGCCGGCGGCGTCTTCCACGGCGAGGCGTTCGACTTGTGGCAATTCCGGTCCACCCAGATCTTCTGCCCGCGCCCGACGCTGGCCATCCAGATGATGCGGTTCGAGGTCGAGGTTCCGTTGGTCACCGTATAGGTGCGGTGGGCGCCGAAGACCTTGGCCGCGTATTTTTCCCCATCGCCGATGACGAGGGCGTTGGGTGTTGTTCCCAGGCCGTTCGGCCGGATGATGTATTGGATGTCCGGCTGGATGAAGATGTTCGGGGTGAGATCGACGATGTGGCTGACATCGAACACGGTTTTCGCCATCGGGCGCGCGAGGCCCTGGTTTGCCTGGGAATCCGCATACGCGCTGCTGAAGGCCCCGGTCATCCAGGTGCAGAGGAACTGGTCCTGGTCGCGCGTGGGAATGATCCCCTGCCAGACGGTGCCGCCGAATCCCATCACCGGCATCTGGGCGATCTGGTATCGGGGCGAATAGGTGATGCCGCCCCACAAAGCCAGGTTGTGGTTGGAATTCTTCGCGCTCTGCCAGACGGTCTGCTGGCCCATCAGGTAAAACCCATAGGTGTTCTGCTGGCTGCCTCCGAGGAATCCGGCATAGGGAAACGTGGAGAAGTAACCGCCGAATTTGTAAATCCCCGGCAGGCCGGCCTCCGCCGGAACCACGGTCTTCCTGCCATCCTTGTCATGCGCGGTGTTGGCCGCCTTGGCCCCGAAAGTCGGGCTCCATCCGGTTTCGGCAAACAGCAGGATCCCGTCGTCGGGGCGGATGGAAAAATCCAGTCCGTGGTAGGCGACCTTGCCGAGGCGGTTCGTTGCCTGGTAGATCCCCGACTCCACATAGACGATCGGTGTCGGGTTGACCTTGATCGTCGCGGCCCAAGTCGCATTCGGCGAACTCGTGAAATTGGAATTGAGGAAGATGCTCGTGGGATTTCCGTCAATCCCGCCGCTCACCTGCAGGCCGAACGCCGGCAGCACGCAGAACTGATCCGCCGCCACCATCCTCCCGATCCGGAATTCCAAAACATCGTTGAAAAGCGTCTGGGCATAACACATTTCGTAAAACATCCCGGTCGGGCAAACGTAGGATTCCGCGGTATCGAAGACGTTGCCGATCGATGTCGAGAGATTGCGCCCGGTGTTTTCCGAGCCGGAAATCTTGAAGGTCGCCCCCTTCCACCCGACAAGCTTCTCCATGTCGAAAGTGGCGCCGAAGAGCATCTCGTGCGTATAGGCGACCTCCCGGGACAACCCGCCGACCGGGTTCCCCTGAAAGATGCCTCAGTAGTTGAAGAATGGCGTGACCCCTTTGTCGCCCGCCTTGCCGAATTCCTCCTCGATCCAGTTCGGAAAGGCCGCCCATCGGTCGGTCGCATGGCTCAACAAACATGTGAAGAAGAGACCGACAACGACCAGGGGAGAATGGCGCATAGGGCGCACGCAGTCTTGGGGGATGCCGTCTGGAGATGCAAGCGCATTTCACCGCCATCGGTGTTTCTCATGATCCGGGTCATGAGTTTGTCCTGGGAATTTTTAGCTGGAAAAAACCGGCCAAAATCCAACGCGCGCCTCCGCCCTCGAGCCGCACGGATCATATCTTTCTCGCCCGCGGCGGGGAATTCATCTATAGTGGCTCCATGGAAAAAACTGTCGTTCCGGTCCATATCCGAGCACTGATTCCAACGAATGCGGGTTGCGCCGTCTTTATCGGCAATGAGGAGAAAGTTTTCGTCATCTATGTGGACCAGGGAGTTGGGGCGGCGATCGGAATGTTCCTGAGCGGGGCCGGCAAGGAACGTCCGCTGACTCATGATCTGCTGGCGCATGTGTTGACCGCAGTCGGCGCGAAGGTCGAGCGGGTCGTCATCAACGATCTCAAGAACGGCACCTATTTCGGACGCTTGATCCTGTCCGCGGAGAACGAGCTGCATCAGAAGAAAATCATCGAGCTGGATGCCCGTCCGAGCGATTGCATGGCGATGGCGGCGCAACAAAAGGCGCCGATTTACGTGAGCGGCGTCGTGTGGGAGGAAGTCGAGGATACCTCCGAGCTTCTCCGGCAGCTCCAGGAGGGCCAGACCGCCGAAGGGGAAGAAAATTGATCTCCGGCAACCGGTCCGTTGCGGTTTGGGTTTTCTGTTCTGGCGGATCAATCGCGGGTAGTTCCGGTGTCTTTTTGTGACAGCAGGACCGCCTCGGCCAGGGCGAGGTCGCGGGGGAAGGTGACTTTGAGATTCAGGTTGCCATGAAAGACAGTCCGCGGCCGCCGTCCGGCTTGGATCAGGGCGGAAATTTCATCCGTCACCACGCGCTTCGACGCTTTGGCGGCTTCGAGGGCTTCGCGCAGAGCCTGCAATCCCGCGACCTGCGGGGTTTGCATCGCCCACAAACCCTCGCGCGAAACCGTCTCGGCGAGATGTCCTGCCGCGGTGGCGCGGTGGAGGGAATCGCCGACCGGCTCGGCCGCGGCGGCGGCCCCCCACTCCTCGGCCACCGCAACCACCCGTGAAATCATGGCCGGTGTCACCAGCGGGCGCGCGGCGTCATGCACGGCGATCAGCGCGAGCCCCCGGGATCCGAGCGCCTGAAGTCCGTTCAGGACAGATTCCGCGCGTTCGTTTCCGCCGGCGACGACCGATTGGAATTTTTTGTAGGGGGCAGCCAGCGCGGTGAACTCGGCAAGCCGCGCCTCCGCGCAGACGAGGGCGCACGGCCCGATGTCCTCACACGCTTCAAACGCCGCCAGCGACCATGTGACGAGCGGGCGCCCGGCAAGTGGCGCGGTCATTTTGTCAAATCCCATGCGGCGGCTCGCGCCGGCGGCAACGATCAATCCCGCAATGCGGGCAGGTTGGATTTTCATGCGCCCGTTTTACCACACTAGCAATGGAAAACAGATTTTTCTCACCACGGCCATATATACTCCCCGGGAGACATCGAAATATACTCATTGTGCATGTTCTGCGCGGGCAGCTATAATGAATACCATGAAATTTCCTGTATCCGTGCATGCAGGTCTCTGGGCGGGACAATGCATGGCATCTGCTTCCAGAGACCTTTTTCCGCTGAAACCATGACTCCCATTCCCGACAATGTCCAAGGCGCAATCCTCATCAGCATCATCGATTTCATTCTGAGCTTCGTGATCATATCTGGCATTGGAGTGGTTCTCGCGATTCTTCCGATTGTGAACCGATACTGGGTGATCGATGACAAGGACCTGAAAGGCGGGCATTGAGGCGGCGCGGAGTGGGATCGCCGGACATTCATCCTGGAACAGAAAATGTTGGATCAATTGCTTTCATTATTTGACGCGCTCCTGAAGCAAACCGGACTCGCCCACCTGTATTGGGGAAATTTTGTGATGATTGCCGTCGGCACCTTCATGATTTACTTGGCTGTGGTGAAAAAATGCGAACCCTTCCTGCTCATCGGGATCGGCTTTGCCTGCATTATGGTGAACATTCCTGGATCCGATCTCGCGCTTCCGGGGGGGCTGTTCAATTATGCCTACAAAGGCGTTTCGCTTCTGATCGTTCCGCCGCTGATTTTCCTGGGAGTGGGAGCCATCACCGACTTTGGGCCGATGATTGCCAATCCCAAGCTCGTCATTCTGGGAGCGGGTGCCCATTTGGGAATCTTTGTCGCGCTCATCCTTGCGAAGCTCGTAGGTTTCAGCCTCTCGGAGGCGGGAGCCATCGGAATCATTGGCGGAGCGGACGGCCCGATGGCGATTTTCGTCACCATGAAGCTTGCTCCGCACCTGCTTTCCCCCATCTCCGTGGCCGCTTATTCTTACATGGCGTTGATGCCGATCATCCAGCCGCCCGTGATGAAATTGCTGACCACCAAGGCCGAGCGGAATATCCAGATGGCTCAATTGCGCAAGGTCAGCCGCCTCGAAAAGGTCCTCTTTCCCGTTATCATAGCCGGTATCGTCAACCTGTTCTTCCCTCCGGTGGCGCCCTTGGTGACGATGTTGATGCTCGGCAATCTGTTCCGCGAAGTCCTCATCGTCGGCCGTCTTGCGGAAACCGCGGGCGGGACCCTGCTCAACGTTGTCACGATCGTGTTGACCGTGGCGATCGGTTCCACCATGAGTGCAAAAACCTTTCTCACCATGCAGACGCTTGAGATCATCGGCCTGGGTCTCATAGCCTTCGTTTTCGGAACCGCTTCCGGAGTTATCACTGCGAAAGTGATGAACCTTTTCCTGAAGACCAAGATCAACCCTCTTATCGGTTCCGCCGGCATCGCCTCCGTGCCCATTGCCGCCCGCGTCTCGCACATCGTCGCGAACAAGGAGAACCCCAAGCTGTTTCTCATTTACCATGCCATGGGGCCGAATCTGGCTGGTGTATTTGGAACGGCGATTTCCGGCGGCATCCTGCTCGCGCTCTTGGGAGTGAAATGACTTTCCCATGATGGCCCATCCCCTTCGTCCCCGTTACCGTAATTATCAAATCCCCAAAATATGAAACACCCCGTTCTTTCCGATGATACTTGTGGCAGCGTCATGGAGACCAGTTATCCCGTGCTGACGTCCGGGATGACTCTCTCCGAATGCCTGCAGTCCCTGGTGAAAAACCAGGTGCTGGCCATGCCGGTGGTCGATGACGACGGCCGATATATCGGGCAGTTCAGAAAAAACCTGCTTATCGCGGCGATTCTTCCCCAAGTCGCGGTGCATGATCCGCGCTTTGACCGGATCGCGAGAATGATCGATGGCGGGATGTTGACGGAAACCATGGAGGACGTGCGCGAGCGCTTTTCCGTCATTTCCGACAAGTCGGTGCGCCGCTACCTGGATACCGACACCCCCGTATTGCGACCGGATCAACCGCTGGTCACCGCCATGTTCTACCTTTTTCACGGCAGGAATTTTCTTCCCGTGGTGGAGCCTGCCAGCGGTCTGCTGGTCGGCGTCATATCGGCATGGGACATCTTGGACAGCATCCTCAAAAAGGACTGAGATCCCTGTCGGATTTCTTGCCCCCCCCTGCGCGCCTTGCTGGGAATGCGGCAGTAGAAAGGGACCGTTCGCTGGCTGGTTTGAGCTGGGGAAGGATGATGTGTCGGGCAGGCGGGGGGGGGCCGTGCATCCGATGGTCGCCGGTGCCCAACCTCTGTGCATTGCCCGCTTGCAAAGTCAAAAGCGGTTGGGGACGGCTCGCAGCAAAGTGAACAACACCGATTGGGCCTGAAAATGCGAAGGAGGCGGGGGCCCTCCTGTTCCCCACCTCCTTGCGGTTCCACTTTTAGATGGATTGATTACACGGCTTTTTCTCCCGTTTCATCGGTGCGGATGCGGATCGCTTCCTCGACCGGGCTGACGAAGACTTTGCCGTCCCCGATCTTGCCGGTCTTGGCGGCCTTCACGATCGCCGCCAGCGCGCTCTCGAGAGTGGAATCCGCGACGACGACTTCGATTTTGATTTTCGGAAGGAAATCCACCGTGTATTCGCTGCCGCGGTAGATTTCCGTGTGGCCCTTCTGCCGTCCGAACCCCTTGACCTCGCTGACCGTCATTCCCTCGATTCCGAGGTCGGCCAGCGCGTCTTTGACTTCTTCCAGCTTGAACGGCTTGATGATGGCTTCGATTTTTTTCATGGATTGTATTTCTTTGATTATTGGTGAGGATTTTTAATCCAGCAGGTAGCCTTCTTCGCCGTGATCGCTGGTATCCAATCCTTGGCTTTCGGCCTCGGCACTCGGGCGGAGTCCGATTGTGAACTTGATCAGGAAAGCGATGATCGTGGTGGCGATGACCGACAAGGCAACCGTTACCAGAGCCGCCTTGACTTGGTTCATCACAAGTCCGTCTTTGAGACCTGCCACAACAGGGTTGGCAGAAGCATCCGCAAAGACACCGGCAAGAATGGCCCCAAGTGTTCCTCCGACTCCATGCACACCAAAGGTGTCCAGAGCGTCGTCGTAACCGAAAAGTTTCTTCATGTACACAACTGCGAAGAACGGAACAATTCCCGCCGCAACGGCCATGATCATGGCGCTGGTCGGAGTCACAAACCCCGCGGCGGGGGTGATGACCACCAACCCTGCGACGATGCCTGAACAGAACCCCAGCACGCTGGGTTTGCCTTTCATGAGCCACTCAACGACTGCCCAGACGAATCCCGCTGTTGCGGCGCAAAGGAAGGTTGTGGTGAAGGCATTCGAGGCGATCGCATCGGCGCCGAGCGCTGAACCGGCGTTAAAGCCGAACCAGCCGACATAGAGCATCCCTGTGCCAACCATGCAAAGAACCATGGAATGTGGAGGCATCGGTTCTTTTCCAAATCCGAGGCGAGGTCCAAGAATCAGACAGAGGATCAATGCGGACCAACCGGAACTCATGTGAACCACCGTGCCGCCGGCGAAATCGATCGCCTTGATTCCCGCATTCGGGTTGAGCGGACCGCACATGAACCCGCTGACCGACCACACCATGTGGGCCAAGGGAAAATATACCACGAACATCCAAACGGCCGCAAAGATCAGCACAGCGCTGAATTTCATGCGCTCGGCCGTCGCTCCGAAAATCAAGGCCGGAGTAATGATCGCAAAGGTGAGCTGGAACATGGCCCAGATATAGTCGGAGATCCAGTAATACCCCGCACCCACGCCTCCGGGTGACATGCCGCTGAACATCGCATGGGAGAGATTTCCAATGAACGGATTGCTCCCGGCAAAGGTCAGGCTGTATCCAACCGCCCACCAAAGGATCGAGACCAGGCCGGCGATGCCAAGACACATGGCCAGGATCGAAAGGACGTTCTTTGCGCGGACGAGGCCGCCGTAGAAAAGCGCCAATCCAGGCAGGGTCATGAAAAGCACGAGAACCGTGCTGGTCATCTGCCAGGCGTTATGTCCCGGGCCGGGGCCGGCGATTTTCGAGGCGACATCGGGCGTTCTTGCAGCGTTGTTGACATAGGCTTCCAAGTCCGCCAACCGCTGTTCCATGGTTGGTTCGGCGGGCGCTGTCGCGGCAGGTGCCACGGCGTCCTGTGCAAACGTTGCGTTCGGGGTGAAAAACGACACGGCTGCAAGAAGTCCGGCAGCAAGGGTCGCCATTATAGATTTGGGTCTCATCATGTGGTTGGTGTTTTTTTGTTGCGGTTTTTGCCGCCTCAGGGGAGATGGCAAAGGCCGAAAGTTGGAGAGCAACAATCGTGCCAACCACATGCCGCTTCGGGCTTTGACTTTTTTTGCTTTCCCGACCAGAGGCTCCCTCAGAGCTCTTCCAGCAGCGCCCGGTTGAGCCGGATGCCGGCCAGGAAATTTTCCACGGGAAAATTTTCATCGGGAGCGTGGGCCCGGCAATCCGGCGAGGCCAGGGCGAGGAGCAGGGAATCCCGTCCGAGCTTTTCTTGGAATGCGGTCAGGATCGGGATCGAGCCCCCCTCGCGCATCAAGGCCGGCTTTTTTCCAAAAACTTTTTCCAGCGCCCGGCGGGCGGCCAGTCCATCCGGGCTGTTGGGGCCGAAGAAATACGGCGCTCCGCCATGTCCGCGCGTGATCTCCAGGCGGATGCCGCGGGGGGCGTGCCTGGCGAAATGCGCTTCCGCCAAGCGCAGGATCTCATCTGGGTCTTGATCGGGAACGAGGCGGAAGGAGATTTTGAAAAATGCCCGGGAGGGAATCACGGTCTTGCTTCCCTGGCCCTGGTAACCGCCGCCGATACCGTTGATCTCCGCCGTCGGCCGCGCGCCGATCCGCTCGACAGCCGTGTAGCCGTTCTCTCCGCTGAGTTCGGAAACCCCTGTCTGGGCGGCAATATCCGCATCGCGCAGGGGAGAGGCGGCCGCGGCCTCGCGTTCCCATGCGCCCGGATCCCGGACGGCATCATAAAATCCCGCAATGGCCACGCGGCCCTGTTCATCATGGAGGCTGGCGATGAGTCTTGCGGCGGCAGCCGCCGGATTTGCCACGGCTCCGCCATAAACGCCGGAGTGAAGATCATGGGAAGGACCCCTGACTTCGACCTCCATCGTGGCGATCCCGCGAAGCGCATAACTCAACGTCGGATATCCGTCGGCGGCCATTCCGGTATCCGAGATCGCGATCACATCGCAGGCAAGTTCCTCGCGGTGGGCCTCGAGAAAGTCCGGCAGGCTCCCGCTGCCCACTTCTTCTTCGCCTTCGATCAAGAAGATCACATTGACGGGGAGCGGTCCCTCGCGAAGGGCTTCCCCGACTCCCAGGATATGGGCCAGGATCTGTCCTTTGTTGTCGGTCGCACCCCTCGCAAAAATCCGCCCGTTCCGGATTTCCGGTTCAAACGGCGGCGAACTCCATGCTTCCAAAGGCTCCGGAGGCTGGACATCGTAATGACCGTAGATCAGAACCGTCCGCTTCCCGGGATCACGGGCGCTTTTTCCAATGACCACCGGATGCCCCGGCGTGTGGACCATGCGGGCTTCCAAACCCATCCTTCCCAGCTTTGCCACCAGCCAGGCGGCGCAGTCATGCAGATCCTTCTTGTGGTTCGTTTGTGCGGAAACACTTGGAAATCGCAGAAAGGAAAAGAGTTCTTCGATGTGGGAGCTGTTCATAAAAAAACCGCTATATATTGTGTTCGGAGGAAATAATCTCCCCTTATATTGTATTTTCTCTTGCCAGCTTTTCGCTGGCATTTACGATTTCAAAAAACGAGAATACCGAAGTCCCCATGTATCTGCAATCCTTGGAAATTATTGGATTCAAATCGTTCGCGCCGAAGACGATTTTGAATTTTCATCGTGGGGTGACCGCGATCGTCGGTCCCAACGGCTGCGGCAAGTCGAATGTCCTGGATTCGATTCGCTGGGTGCTTGGCGAGCAGTCCGCAAAAGCCCTGCGGGGCGGCGAGATGGCCGATGTCATTTTCAGCGGCACCGACAGCCGCCCGGCGCTCGGCATGGCGGAGGTGTCCATGACATTTGCGGAGTGCGAGAAGGAACTCGGCACGGATTGGAACGAAGTCCGGATCACGCGCCGCGTTTATCGCGACGGCAAGAGCGAATATTTCCTGAATAAAACGGCCTGCCGCCTGAAGGACATCCACCAGCTCTTCATGGACACCGGCGTGGGGCGGAGCGCCTACTCGATCATGGAGCAGGGGAAGATCGACCTGATCCTCAGCAGCCGTCCGGAGGACCGGCGCGCGATCTTCGAGGAAGCGGCCGGAATCACAAAATACAAGGCCCAGAAAAAAGAGGCGCTGCGAAAGTTGGAGTATACCGAGGTGAACCTCGTCCGCGTGCAGGACATCATCAAGGAAGTCAAACGCCAGATCGGCTCCCTCCAGCGCCAGGCCGGAAAAGCCCGGCGTTATCAGGCTTTGATGCGGGACCTCCGCACGTTCGACGCCCACCTCTCGCACCGGAATTACCGGGATCTCGCCGGGGAACTCGAAAGCCTCAAACTCCAGTTGGGACAGGGCGAAGCCGCCCGCGCGATCCACGAGCAGGAAATCTCCGCGCAGGAAACGGAGCTGGCGGGATTCCGCCAGCGGCTCGAGGAACTCGACTCGGCGACATCGGCCGCCCGGGAAGGACTTCAGACGATCAGGAACCGGATCTTTTCCGCGGAGAGCCGGATCCAGACAAATGGCGAGCGCACGGCCGAGGCCGCGACCCTGATCGACAGGCACCGGGCCGATATCGCGCAGGCGGAGGAAAAGATCCGCACCCAGCAGGAACAGATCGAGCAGACGGACTCGTTGCTGGGCCAAATGATCGAGACCCTGCGCGACCATGAACAGGCGCTCAACGACCAGAACGAAAAAGTTCGCGGCGCGCGCGAGGAGCGGGTGGCCATCGAGCGGGAGATCCAGGAAACCGGCGGGGAAATCTCGCGTCTCGAGGCCCGGCTGGGTTCGCTGCGCGGAGATATTTCCGCGGCGGCGGGACGCCGCGAATCCGGAGAGACCCGCCTGCGGTTGCTCCAGGGGGAATCCGAGACCGCCACCCGCCTCGCGGGGGAACTCTCGGCCACTCTCGATGAACTGATGCGGCGCGCGGAGAACGCGCGGCTCGGGCTCGAGCGTTCCCAGGCCGAGGTCGCTGAAGCCACCGCTTCCCACGATGCCGCCCAGCAGGCGCGCCAGAATGCCGAGGCGGTCCTGTCGGTCGCGGGAAAGGAAGCCGCCGGAATCGAGTCGCGCCTCGAGGTCCTCAGGCAGTTGCAGGAGCAGGGCGAAGGGTTCGATGAGGGAACCCAGGCCGTCTTGCACGGGCTCGACAACCCTTCGTTCTTCAGCCCCGCCATTCAGGGGGCCCTCGCGCAGAACATCCAGGTCGAGCCCCGGTTCATCCCCGCCGTGGAAGCCGCGCTCGGCTCCACCCTGCAGGCCATCGTTTTCAAGGATTCCGGCGTTGCCGAGTCCGCGCTTCTGACCCTCTCGAGAAACAAACTCGGGCGGGCGAACGTGATCCCCGCGGATTGGATCAACCGGTCTGCCGAACATTCGCAGGAGGTTCCTTTCGGCGTCCTCGGCCGCGCCTCGGAGTGCATTGGGGGGTCGGGTGATGCGGCCGATCTGGCCAGGCACCTGCTCGCCGATGTCCTGATCGTGGAGAATTTGGAAGAGGCCTTCCGCCTTCGCCCGCTGCATCCCGCGTTTGCCTACGCCACCCTGCAGGGAGAATTTGTCGCTTCGAGCGGGATCGTCCAGGGAGGCCGCTCGGGCGAAAACACCGGCCAATCCGCCTTGCAGCGAAAAGCCCATATCGCCCAACTCGACCTCGAGCTTGCCGCTTCCACGGTCCGGCTGGAAAACCTTGCCGGCGAGAGAGCCCGAGCCGGGGAAGCCCTCGATGCCGCAGCCGACCGGCTCAAGGCCGCCCGGGAGATGGTCCAATCCGCACAGGTCGAGGCGGCTTCCCTGGAAAATGAGCGCCGCCATTTCGAGCGCCAGCTCGCGGACGCCGAGGCGAAACGGTCCTCTTACTCCCGCGAGACCGCCTCGATCGAGGATTCTTTGCGGGCGAGCCTTGCGCAGCTCGGGGAACTCGAGTCGACGATCGCCCAGGTCTCGTCCGCGCTCGATGCCTGCCGCGCCTCCCGCGGCGAGGCGGAAATGCGCATTCAAGTGGCCCGCGAACGGGAGAGCGCGGCCTCCGATTCCCTCAACGAAATCCGTGTCCGCGTGGCCACCGAGCGACAGCAACAGGAAAACCTGAACCGCCAGCGCGGGCCGATGGCCGCCCGGATTGCCGAGCTGTCCGAGCTCCTCGACGCCCGCCGGGTGGACATCACAAATTACGAGCGGCGGATCGAGTCGCTGGACGCCGAAAATGCGTCGCTTCTGGTTTCCATCGCCGAGTGGAAGGAATCGCTCGGGGCCGAGGAATCCGAGCTCGAGGCCCTCGTCGCCGCCCGCGCGGAGATTCATGGGAACGCCGACGCCATCGAATCCGCCCTCCGCGGCACCCGCCGGCAACTCGTGTGGATCCAGGAGGAACGCGGGCGCATCGAAGTCAAGTCCACCCAGACCGAGATGCGCATGGAGAACATCCGGAATCACGCCTCCCATCGCTATCAGATCGATCTGGAGTCCTTTCAGCCGGACACCTACTCGCTGCTGGTGGCCTTCCGCGACCGCAACAAGCGCAAGCCCGGCTCGGAAAACGGCGAAGCGGACGCCGCCGCTCCAGCGGTTGGGGAGGAGACGCCCGCGGAGCAGCAACCTGCCGGGCCGCACGAAGGCGAGGGGATTCCCTGGGAACGCATCGAGGAGATCGTTGCCGAACTGACCGAACGCATCGAGTCCATGGGACCGGTCAATGTCGATGCCATCCAGGAATTCGACGAACTCGAAGAACGGTATGTCTTCCTGGAAAAACAGAACGCCGATCTCGTGAACTCGAAGGCGGAACTGCTGGAGGTCATCTCGAAAATCAACCGCACGACCAAGGAGATGTTCGCCGAGACGTTTGAAAAAATCCGCGTGAATTTCCAGGAGATGTTCACCGAGCTCTTCGGCGGAGGGCGCGCGAATCTCATGCTCGTGGACGACAGCGATCCGCTCGAGTCGGGGATCGAGATCATCGCCAAGCCGCCCGGCAAGCAGCTCCAGAGCGTCAGCCTCCTCTCCGGCGGCGAGCGCACCATGACCGCCGTCTCGCTTCTTTTCGCGATCTACATGGTCAAGCCGAGTCCCTTCTGCGTGCTGGACGAGATGGATGCCCCCCTGGACGAATCGAACATCAGCCGCTTCGTCAAAATCCTCGACCGCTTTGTCGGGCAGAGCCAGTTCGTCGTCATCACCCACAACAAGCGCACGATCAGCCGGGCGGACATGCTCTACGGCGTGACGATGGAAGAACACGGGGTCAGCAAGCTCGTCAGCGTGAAGTTCAGCGGAAAGTCCGGCACGGAAAACCCCGAGACAACCGTCGCGGACACATTCGGGAAATCCGCCAAACTGGCCAGCGAGCAGAACGCGCCCGAGCCGGCGGTGGCGGCGGGCCATCCGGATTTTCTTGAGGGGCCGGCCTCGTCGGACGACATGCCCGGGGAAGTGATCTCTGATGCCGTCCCGGAAGAAAGCACCCCCGCATGAACTTCGGGCCCCTCGGAGCGGCCCTCCGCAACCGGCTCGATGTCGTCGCCGATCACACGCTGCGCAACCGCGACCCGGCCGCGCACCTCGAAGCCATCAAAGCCGCCCACCGGGCGCTGGAATTGCAGGTCGCCGCGCTCTCCCCCGGTACCGATCCGCGCCTCCTCCACTTCCTCGAACGGCAAAGCTACGAAAAGGCGCTCGCTCTCCTCCAGTCCGAAAACGGCTTCCCCCCGTCCGCGTGACCCCTTCAGGCTAGCCCCAATACTGTTCACTTTGCCGCAAAACAGGAGCGCGGGCATCCTGCCCGCCACCGTTACCAGCGCGGGCGGGACGCCCGCGCTCGTGCGCTGCGAAGCTGCGCACTCCTCCGGGGTGGAAGACCCCGGCCACCGGCCACCGTTGGGCTGGTGAGAACTTGAAGTAACTGCGTCGCCGCGAGGCGG
>Ga0172380_10003386_pt1 | contig 22025 bp, 16 predicted proteins | sample Leawe162metaG_FD_119747 | JGI IMG/M metagenome (GOLD analysis project Ga0172380, IMG submission 119747) | Leachate microbial communities from a municipal landfill in Southern Ontario, Canada - Leachate well 162 metaG | ecosystem: Engineered > Solid waste > Landfill > Unclassified | place...
AGAGGCGCAACGACGAAGAATGGTTGTTCCATTCTCTTCTCTTGTAGTTGCAACGCCGCCATGCGCCCGGAAAACCGTGCAATCCAGCCCGTAGCGCTCTCACCAAACGGGTGAACGCGGAATACATGATAAAGCTGTTTAGAACCACCATGTTACACGTCCTAGCAAGCGGTCAACTGAGCTTTCTAGGTTCAAACGCAACTCAAACAAGCCTCCGCCAAAAGCTTCAGTATGCGGTTCACCAAGGTTCGCGCCAACCTCAATCATCCTGCGGGAAAGTACGATATATTTGGATTTCAGCGTTATCGGTAAAGCCTCAATATCCGCCTCAACCGATTCGCTGTAGTAGGTTATGGTGTAACTCATAATTCAAATACTAACATATGTGTTATCAATTACAAGGCGGGCGCACGGCATTTTCCGGGCAAGCTTGAGTGCGCTCTGTTGCCATAGATGCGTTTGTGGTGTTTGATCCTGACTATGGGGTTGCATGGGAGGATGTGGGTTACGGAGATGACTGGAAGGGGGCGGAGCCGGTTGGGGTGAGGGATTTTCCACATCGGTTACGGTTGCCTGTACGCAAACGCCCTCATCCCCGGCCCTTCTCCCGCCTGCGGGAGAAGGGAGCAAGCTTGCCGAGTCGATACAAAGGTTATAACTATCAGATGTTGAAAACGCTGTATCTCGAACCAAGAAAAAATGACGAGATTTCGAATGTGCCTCGAATATGACGCGTCGTTCAGCCGACGCGTATCCGGACTTTCAGTCCGAAACTCAAACCCACCAGCTTTAGCTGGTGGTTGTTTAGTCTTATCCATACATCCATCTTCTGCAACGAACAGACGAAATAAAATCATGCTGCCCGGCGCTGGATTTCCGGTTCGATTTCCGGCCAAGTAGTGCGTTGCGCCAGGCGAAGTTCATAATCACTTTGCAAATCCAGCCATATCTCCGGCGATACGCCGAAATATTTGCCGAGGCGTAGCGCGGTGTCGGCGGTGATGGTACGCTGGCCGTTAACGATTTCTCCGATGCGGTCGGGCGGCACGGCGATATCGCGAGCCAGACTGTTGATGCTAATGCCCAGCGGTTTCATGAAATCTTCCAGGAGAATTTCGCCGGGCGGTATCAGGTCGAACAGTTCCAGATCAAGTAGTTCTTGGTTCATCGCTAATGTCTTTAATAGTGGTAATCTAGTGGTAATCGACGATTTCAACGTCATGCACATCGCCGTCTTGCCAGATAAAGCAAAGCCTCCATTGGTCGTTGATACGGATGCTGTGCTGGCCGCTTCGGTCACCCTTCAATGCTTCCAGACGATTGCCTGGGGGACGGCGCAAATCCTCTAGAACACGCGCTCGGTGAAGGTAGAGTAATTTGCGCCGCGCCGGGCGCTCGATAGCACGAAAGGATGCCACCGGCACATCATGAAAAAGCTGTTCAGTATTTTTGCACTTGAAAGATTTAATCATTACGGGATGGTATTACAGGGCGCACAATATGTAAACAACCACAGCCATGAAATGGAACTTTCCCATGCGTCTTGCTTATGCCGGATTATTAAGTGCTGCCACATTTTTCCATCATCCTAAGCCGGACAATCCGGAACCCAACAGACGTTTAGACAGGATTTACAGGATGAACAGGATAGAAAACCCATCCTGTAAATCCTGTTCATCCTGTCATTGTTCTTTTGCGGGAAGCCGTTCCAGTGCTTGATCTACGATATGTTCTTGTCACAAATTGCTATGACTTGGCTAGTAATTGACTAAATTCCTCACCGGAAAGCTGGAATTCGCTAAAAGCGCCGTATTTCGACAGCCTAGAGCAAACCTGCCTACGACACTTTGCATGTAACGATGCGGAGCGTGGGAACGATCAAAAGGCGTTGCAACGCCGCCGTGCGCCCGGAAAACCGTGCAATCCAGCCCGTAGCGCACTCGCCACGCGGGTGAACCGGGGCGGATTCCACTTCAATTATCCTGAAATAACCTCGTTTTGCCGTATATTTCTTGACATTTCAATATGTTGCGATTTATTCGCGGATGCGGATAAATTCGCGCCTGCGGCCATATTCGATTTATTCCTCTAAACTGTTTTCCTGTTCGCAAAAATACGAAATTGACGAAATAAATCAGAATAATATATTGAAACAATGAGATGCCGGGCGGGTGGTCGCCGATGGAAAAACGCTTGACGTCTTTTGCGGAAATTGGTTACTATCCAAGGAATTTCCTGGACGGAACAACAATAAACCCGATGCGCATTAAACACGCTATTTCTTTGACTTTGTCCGCCTTGCTGCTGTTCCGTGCTGCGGCATGGGCGGAGGAGACCGGTGGGCGCGAAGCGTTCCCGGCGCTTTCTTCCGATGCGCAGTCGGTGGTTTCCGCCGAGGCTGCACCGGAAATTGCTCCTGCGGCTCGGTCGGTGGCTTCCACTGAGGCGTCGTTGGCGGGGGAACCCGAGGTTTCGTTGCAGGCGCCTGCCTATCCCGTCTACCGGGATTTTTCTCCCAGGTTGCAATTTTCTCCCCGGATTGCATCGACTCTGGCCGCCGATGTGGCCGATATTGCCAACTCCACCGAGCCTGCGGATAACCTGTCGTCCGGTGATTTGTGGGAGCGCATCCGCGCCGGTTTCTCCCTGGGCGAGATGGATACGCCGTTGGTGCAGGAGAACGAGAACTGGTACGCCAATCGCCCGGATTACATGGCGCGCATGATAGACCGCAGCCAGCGTTACTTGTTCTATATCGTTGAAGAGGTGGAAAAGCGCGGCATGCCGTCGGAAGTCGCGCTGTTGCCGATGATAGAAAGCGCGTTCAATCCCAAGGCTTACTCGCGCGCCCATGCTTCCGGCATCTGGCAGTTCATTCCTTCCACCGGCAAAAATTTCGGTTTGCAGCAGAATTGGTGGTACGACGGGCGTCGCGACATTATGGCGGCGACTGGTGCTGCGCTGGATTACCTGCAAAAACTGCATGGCATGTTCGGCAATTGGGAGCTGGCGCTGGCCGCCTACAACTGGGGCGAGGGCAATATGCAGCGTTCCATCAGCCGCAACGAGGCGCTGGGGCTGCCCACCGATTTCCTGAGCTTACGCATGCCGCCGGAAACGCGCAATTACCTACCCAAGCTGCTGGCGGTGAAGCATATTATCGCCGACCCGCAAGCCTTTGGCCTGGAGTTGGCGTCGATACCCAACCAGCCTTATTTCACCCGCGTCGCCACCAAGAAGCGCATCGATATGGCGCTGGCGGCGCGTCTGGCGGAAACCTCCGCCAACGAATTGGCATCGCTCAATCCCGGCCACAACCGACCGGTGATCAATAACAAGGATAGCGATTTTCTGTTGCTGCCGGCGGACAAGGCGGATATTTTCGCCAACAACCTGGAAAACTATGACAAGCCGCTGGTTTCCTGGCAGTCCTATAAGTTGGGGCGGGGCGAGAAGCTGGATTCGGTGGCGCGCAGGTTCAGCATCAGCGTAACGCGCCTGAAGGAAGTCAACAGCATCGGCAGCGTGCGCCGCAGGCTGGCCGGCGGCACGCTGCTGGTGCCGCTCGGGAAGAACGATGCGCCGCCTGCCGCCGGTGATGAAAACGCACTGGCCGGCAACTATGCCGTCCACGAAGAGCAGGCGGCGGCAAGCGTCGGCAAAAGAATCGCGCATGTGGTGAAGAAGGGCGATACTTTGTTCAGCATCGCGCATCGCTACGATGTTGCTCCCGAGCAAATCAAGGCGCTTAACCACCTCAAATCCAATCGTCTGGCATTGGGGCAGAAACTGGTGGTGAACAAGCCTGTGTATCTTGCGTCGGCAAAACAGGCTAATGCGCCAGCCAAACCGGGCGCGACAGCCAATAAATCAAGCAAGTTTGCCCGAGCCAAGCCACTCAAGCCGTCCCGCATTGCGGCGGCAAAATCGCCCGCCACGCATTATACGGTGCGCCATGGCGATACCCTGAGCAGCATCGCCAAGCGTTTCAATGTGGCGGCCAACGACATCCAACGCACGAACAATCTTTCCGGCAAGCGTCCGCTTAGCCCCGGTTCCAAAGTCATCATCCCCGGTCGCAGCTAATGTATGACCACATTTTCCAGCTTACTGATTTTTAATCCGCTCGCCCTTCGACAAGCTCAGGACGAACGGATTAAAAATCCAAGTCAAATCAAACCGTTCATGCTTCGACAGGCTCAGCACGAACGGTTTGATTTGGCTTGTGTGCATACATTAGCCACGTAGCTGGTTAAGCCGCAAGTCCTTGCTCCACCTTTATCAGTCAAACCGTGTCGAAAAGCTGATGGCGCTGCTGGCCGGCGTCGTCGCCGTGCCGCTTGCAGCGCCGCTCGCGCCGGAGACCATCGTCGTCCAGGGCAAGGGCATGGAACGCTGGCTTACGCTACGTCTGGCGGAACGCTTAACGATCTGCGCCAATGTCGAATTCCCGCTGCCGGCTACCTTTGTCTGGCGCTTGATGCGCGCGGTGCTGGGCGATTTGCCGCATTCCTCGGCGTTTTCCCCTGAAATTCTGACGTGGCGCATCATGGCGTGGCTCGCCCAGCCGGATAAGCTGGTTGCAGCAACGCGGCTACGCGGCTATCTCGAAGGCGGCGGCGATTTTCGCCGCTTTGAGCTGGCTTGCCGCATCGCCGATATTTTCGACCAATATCTGGTTTACCGCCCGGATTGGGTGGCCGCCTGGGAGCGTGGCGAAATGTGTGGTCTCGGCGCGGACGAGGGCTGGCAGGCGGCGCTGTGGCGCGATTTGGCGCATGGCGAGGCGCACTGGGCGCGGCTCATGGGCAGCCTGTTGGCGCGCCTGGATGGCGAAGGGTGTGGCGGCGTGCTGCCGGAGCGCGTCATCCTGTTCGGCATTTCTACGCTGTCACCGCTGTATCTGGAGCTGGTGCGTAAGCTGGCGCGGCACACCGAGGTTTGCCTATTTGTGCTTAACCCCAGCCGGGAATACTGGGAGCTGATCCGCGACCGGCGCGAGCAGGCGCGGCTGGCCGGCAGCGCTGACGCCGACGAACTGCTGCTGGAAACGGGCAACCCGCTGCTGGCCTCGCTGGGCAAGCAAGGGCGCGATTTTTGCGGCGCCCTCGCGGATTTCCCCGAGCTTCAGGACGTATTCGATCAAGACGATGAATGCGACGCTGAACCGACGCTGCTGCACGCCTTGCAGTCCGACATCCTGAATTTGATCGACCCGGAAGCCCCCGGCTTTGTCCCGCACCACATCCCGCCCGACGACCGTTCCCTGCAAATCCACGATTGTCACGGCGCGATGCGCGAGGTCGAGGTGCTGCATGACCAGTTGCTGCACTTGTTCGCCGCCGACCCGTCGTTGACGCCGGACGGTGTTGCGGTGCTGGCCACCGACATTGAGCGCTACGCGCCCTATATCGATGCGGTGTTCGCGGCGCGTAGCGGCGCGCCGGTGATACCCTACGGCATCGCCGGGCGCGGCGCGTCCGGTGAACAAGCGCTGGTGGCGGCTTTCCTGTCCTTGCTCGATTTGCCTTCCTCGCGTTTCGCTGCGGATTGGGTGCTGGGCTTGCTCGAATTGCCGGCGCTGCTGCGCCGTTTCGACCTGGACGAGGGCGATCTGCCGGCGATACACCGCTGGGTGCGCGAAACCGGCATCCGCTGGGGGCGCGATGCGGCGCACAAGGCCGGGCTGGGCTTGCCCGCAACACAGCGCCACACCTGGCGCGACGGGCTATCCCGCCTGATGCTGGGCGTGGCCTTGCCGCAAGCGGTTGCGGGTGACGGCTTGCCCTTGTTCGGCGCAACTTTGCCCTATGACGATGTTGAGGGTGAGCGCGCGCAGGTGGCGGGGCGTTTCGCCGAGTTCGCCGAAACCTTGTTCGAGTTGGCGGAAATGCTCCAGGGCGCGTTGCCGTTGGCGCAGTGGGTGGTGCGCCTGAACTTCCTGATTGAGCGCCTGTTCGCGCCGCAGGACGATGAAGAATCCGCCGTTCGTAAAGTGCGTGACCGGCTGGCGGCGCTGCACGAACTGGCCGTATCGGCGCAATTCACCCAACCGGTCGGCATCGCGGTGGTGAAAAGCTGGCTTTCCGGGCAACTGAAAGAGATGACCGGTGGCGCTACATTGAGCGGCGGCGTAACCTTCGCGAGTCTTGCGCCACTGCGCAGTTTGCCGTTTCCGGTGATATGCCTGCTCGGCATGAACGACGGTGATTTTCCCCGCCGCCAGACACCCGTCGGTTTCGATCTGATTGCCAAACATTCCCGCCCCGGCGACCGCTCGCGCCGCCTCGACGACCGCTACCTGTTTCTTGAAACCATGCTGTCGGCGCGAAAAACTCTGTACATCAGCTTTGTCGGGCAGGGCATACGCGACAACAGCGCGTTGCCGCCATCGGTGCTGGTGGCGGATTTGCTCGATACGGTGCGGGCGAGTTGCGGCGCGGAGGTCGCCCAGCGCATCCTCGTTAAACATGCCCTACAACCTTTCAGCCCGGTCTATTTTCTTAACGATCCGGCCAGGCCGGGCTATTCCACGGCGTGGCTGGCGGCTGCGCGAGCGCTTCAGGGATCAGAAGACAGGGATCAGAGGACAGAGGACAGAGGGCAGGGATCAGAAGACAGAGGACAGAAGACAGAGGACAGAGGGCAGGAGTCAGAAGAGGATGGGGGGATATGTCCTTTGTTTTCTTGTCCTTTGGATGTGCCGGAGGAGGAATGGAAGACGCTGGAGCTGGATCAGTTGGCGTCATTCTGCGCTAATCCGGCGCGTTACCTGATGCGTCGGCGGCTGAATATTTGGCTGGGCGAGGGCGACGCCGAATTCGCGGTGCGCGAGCCGTTCGGCCTGGATTATTTTGCCAGGGACGACGTGCGCGCGCTGTCGCTGCAAATCCGCCTCCATGGCCGCCCGCCCGACGATGCGTTGCTGCTGGCGGAAGCGCAGGGCTGGTTGCCGCATGGTGCATTCGGCGGCGCGCTGCACGCCCGCGAGGATGCCGTGGCCGAGCAATTGGCCGGGCAACTGTTGCCCCAGTTGCCGCAAAGCGTGCTTGATCCGTTGCGCCTGGATTTCATGGCGGGCGAATTGCGTCTGGTCGGCTGGCTGGATAAAGTCAGTGCGGAAGGTTTGATCGAATACACCCTGCACGGCGTCAGGCCGCGCGAACTGTACGCCTTGTGGCTGCGCCACCTGGTGCTGTGTCATCTCAAACCGCCGGGCGTGGCGCTGCATAGCCGGCTAATAGGTGCGGACAAGACGGTGCATTTCGCCGAAGTGGCGCAGCCCGAGCGCGAATTGGCCAAACTGCTGGACTATTATTGGCAAGGGCTGCGTTTCCCGCTGCCGTTCTTCGTCAAAAGCAGCCATGCCTATGCGGTAGAACGCCTGGCCGGCAAGGACAGCCAGGTAGCACTCAAGGCCGCCCATAAAATCTGGGACGAACCGGCATTCCGCAACGGCGATTTTCGCGGCGAATCGGAAAATATCTATTACCGGACAGTCTATCGCGGTCAAACCGGCGACCCGCTGGATGCCCGCTTCGAAGAGATCGCGCTGGAATTGCTAACGCCGTTAATTGCAGTGCTGAGTGCTGAGTGATGAGGGTCGTAGGATGTGCCGACGACAGGAGGCGCATCAATCGCGGATGGCACGGAATTTTGCGACCGATGCGCCTCGTTCCTCGGCACATCCTATGGAACTGAGTGCCAATTCATAAAGTTAAGAGAATTCCATCATGTCCCCCAACGTCTCACGCCTCACGCCTCACGCCTCCCCCCTCACCCCTCACGCCTCACTCTCCTTCGATCCCTTCGACGTTTACCACGTAGCGCTTGACCGTCCGACGCTGATTGAGGCGAGCGCCGGCACCGGCAAGACTTGGGCGATCAGCGGCTTGTTCGTGCGTCTGATCCTGGAGCGCGAGCTGGCGGTCGAAAACATCCTGGTGGTGACCTACACCAAGGCGGCGATGGCGGAATTGAGCGCCCGCATCCGCCAAAAACTGGCCGCGATGCTGATGGAATTAAAAGGCCAGGACAGTGGCGACGAGTTTTGTAAAACCTATCTGGCTCGCGAAGAGTTGGACCGGCAACTCGCCATCCGCCGCCTGACCCATGCGATGCGCTGTTTCGACGATGCGGCGATATTCACCATTCATGGTTTTTGCCAGCGGGTGCTGACCGAAAGCGCGTTTGAATCGGGGATGGAATTCGACACCGAATTGCTCCCCGACGAAACCGAAATCCTGCGCGACATCGTGGACGACTACTGGCGGCGCGAAATCCAGCCGGCGCGCGGCGCCTGGGTGGATTATCTGGTAAGCATGAAACAGTCACCGGACGCCTGGCTTGCCGAAATGCGCCCGCACATCGGCAAGCAGGATTTTTTGACGCTGTCACCGCTCGTCGCCGTGGCGGATTTTCCCGGACTGGAAGCCGCACTCGACGCGGCCTATGCGCCGGCCCGGACATTGTGGCAGCGGCAGCGCGAGGATATCACCAAGCTGCTGCTGGAGCATACCGGCCTGAACGGCGTCAGCTACAAGAAAAGCAGCATGGCGGATTGGTTCGGCCAGTTCGATCTCTATTTTGCCGCAGCGACGCCTGGGTTGGTTATACCGGACAAGCTGGTCAAGCTGACCCCGGCGGAATTGCAGGTGGGCAAGGGCACCAAGAAAAATTGCACGCCGCCCGAGCATCCTTTTTTCGCCGCCTGCGCCGCGCTGCTTGATGCCGCAGGCCGGATCAACGATGCGCTGGCGCACCGGCTGACGGCGCTGAAAGCCGATCTGCTGCGCTATTGCGAACAGGAACTGCCGGCGCGCAAACATGCCAGGCTGGTGTTTTCCTACCACGACTTGCTTAATGGCCTGTATCAGGCGCTCAATTCACTGCACGGCGAGCACCTCGCGGCGCTGGTGCGCAGCCGCTACCCGGCGGCGCTGATCGACGAATTCCAGGACACCGACCCGATCCAGTACCGGATATTCCAGCACTTGTACCACCGCGACCAGGCGTTGCCGGCGTTTTTCGTCGGCGACCCCAAGCAGGCGATATATGGCTTCCGCGGCGCGGATGTGTACACCTACCTCGACGCCTATCGCGACACTGCGGCGCAAAAGACGCAGAACACCAACCAGCGCTCCATTCCCGCGCTGGTTAAGGCCGTCAATGCGCTCTTCGCCGGGAGCCGCCCGTTTCTGGTGGAGAACATCGATTATCGCCCGGTCGAACCGACGACTAGAGCGCTGGGTGAACTGGTTGTCCAGAAGACAGAAGACAGAGGACAGAGGACAGAGGGGGGAGGGCAGGATTCTCAGTCTTCCGCTTTTCAGTTTCAATTGTTTCCAGCGTATATCGAAAACGATAAGGAAAAATCTTGGAGTAAGGATGCGGCCAATGTCATCGCGGCGCAGGCCGCCGCCACGGAAATCGCGCGTTTGCTCACTCTGGCCGGGGAGGGCAGGGCGTACTTGGTGAAAGACAGTCAAACCAGGCCGCTTAACGGCGGCGACATCGCTGTGCTGGCGCCCGGCCACCGCCAGGGCAAACTGGTGCAGGAAGAGTTGGTGCGGCGTCGCGTGCCCAGCGTGCGTCGCGGTCAGGACAACGTGTTTGAAGCGCGCGAGGCGCTGGAGCTGGAACTGGTGTTGCAAGCCATCGCCGAACCGGGGCGCGGCAGCCTGGTCAACGCCGCGCTGGCGACTGAGGCGATGGGCATGACGGCGGTGCGGATTGTCGCGCTGGCCTACGACGAACATGCGGCGGAGCAGGTGTTCGACGCATTCAGCCGTTACCACGAATTGTGGCGCGACCACGGTTTCATGTGCTGTTTCCGCGCCTGGCTGATTGATTACGAAGTAGCGCAACGTCTGCTGCGTTTCCCCGACGGCGAACGGCGGCTTACCAATCTGCTGCACCTGGCCGAACTGATCCAGATTGAAAGCCAGGCGCGCCACGGCATGGACGCGTTGCTCGGCTGGCTGTCGCGCGCGATCCACGCGCCGCGCGACGACGATGAGGAATCCATGTTGCGCCTGGAAAGCGACGCCAAGCGCGTGCAAATCGTCACCATCCATGCGAGCAAGGGGCTGGAATACCCGGTGGTGTTCTGCCCGTTCCTGTGGGACGGCCAGTTGTGGCGGAAAAACGAAACCACCGTCACCTTTCACGATGCCGATAACGACCACCAGCCCACATTGGATCTAGGCTCCAGCGAATTCGCGGCGCACAAGGCGCTGGCCGGCACGGAAAAACTGGCGGAAAAACTGCGCCTGCTATACGTCGCGCTGACCCGCGCCCAGCACCGTTGCTACGTCACCTGGGGCAACGTCAGCGAGGTGGAAAGTTCCGCGCTGGCTTGGCTCTTGCACGGGCAGGACGCAGACCCGGCCCGGCCACTGGAAAGCATGAGCGCATTGCTCAAAACCGCCGGCTCCGCCGTCTTGGAACAAGCCGTGCGCGCCTACGCCAAACGCGCCGACGCAAGCGTCGAAACGCTGCATCAGCATCAGAAGACAGAGGACAGAAGACAGAAGACAGATTTAGAGGAGGGGGTTTTTGATCTTCGCCCTCTGTCCTCTGCCCTCTGTCCTCTGTCCTCTGACGTAGGTTGGCGCATGACCAGCTTTTCGGCGTTGAGCGCCGGCAAGCACAGCGAAGCGCCGGATTACGACGCGCTGCCCGCAGCGCCGGTGGAAGCCCCGCCCGCGCTGGATATATTCGCTTTCCCGCGCGGCGCGCAGCCCGGCACTTGTCTACATGCGATATTCGAGGAATGGGAATTCACCCGCAACGATCCGGCGGCGTTGCAGGCCTGGGTGGCGGATCGACTGCGGGCGTATTTCATCGACGAGAAATGGGCGCCGGTGGTGGCGCATAGCGTGGCGGCCACGCTGGACGCGCCGCTGGACACCGATTGCGCTTTATTTCCCAGCGCCCAAGGCGTATTGTTTCCCGCCACCGGCGGCATCCGTTTGGCAGACGCCGGGCCAAGCCAGCGCCTGGTCGAACTGGGTTTTGCTTACCCGATTAATCGTCTCGACGTGACGCGCCTGCGCCGCCTGCTCGCCGACCCGGCGCTGAAAGTCGCGCCGGAATTCGTCGAAGCGGCGCAAACGCTGGACTTCCGTCAAGTAAACGGCTACATGATGGGCTTCATCGACTTGGTGTTCGAAGCGCGGGGGCGTTACTACATCGTCGATTACAAATCAAACTGGCTGGGACCCGAGCTGGCAAGCTATGCACCGCCGCAACTCAAACAGGCCATGGCCGCCACCCATTATTACCTGCAATACCTGATCTACTGCGTTGCGTTGCACCGCTACCTGCGCGTGCGCCTGACCGGCTACGACTACCGGCGGCATTTCGGCGGCGTGTACTACCTGTTCCTGCGCGGCATAGACCCGGCGCATCAAGCAGACACCGGCATCTACCGCGACTGCCCCGACCTGCAATTGATAACCGCGTTGGACCGGCTGATGGATGGGGAGGGCGGATAGGGGGCGGCAGCGGCTTAGCCGTCGGCGGGTCCGGGCAAATCTTCGAAGAAGAGCGCCAGCGCCTCTTCCAGATTCGCTATGGCTTCTTGTTCCGTCGCCCCCTGGCTCTCTACTTCAACATACAGGCAACGCGCGACAAAAACGCCGTTTTCCTGGACGACCTCATAGCTTGAGTTCGATTTGGGTTTCATAGTTGTCATGTTAATGGTTTTTTGCTGTCTTCCACGCAAGGCATACGTAAAAAATGCGCGCTGGAAGGGAAGGGCGCGACCAAAGAAAAGGCGGCCTAAGCCGCCTTGTTTTCATATTGCAGCGTACCGGGCAAGGGATAAGCCCTTGCCCGGCAGCGCCGGAATTACAATTCGCCGGCGTGTTTCGACAGATAGTCCGCAACGCCATCGGGAGACGCCTTCATCCCCGCCTTGCCCTTGTTCCAGCCGGCCGGGCACACTTCGCCATGCTCTTCGGTAAATTGCAGCGCGTCCACCATGCGGAGCATTTCGTCGATATCGCGTCCCAGCGACAGCGCGTTGACCACTTGGTGCTGCACGATGCCGTTCTTATCGATCAGGAACGAGCCGCGCAGAGACACCGCTTCGTTAATCAGCACATCGTAGTCGCGCGAGATCGATTTGGACAAATCGGCCACCATCGGGAACCTGACTTGACCCAGGCCGCCATTGCAAACCGGGGTGTTTTTCCACGCCAAGTGGGTGTATTGGGAATCCACGCTGACCGCGATGATTTCGCAGTTGCGATCCTGAAATTCCTTCAGGCGATGGTCAAACGCCAGAATTTCGGACGGGCAAACGAAGGTGAAATCCAGCGGGTAGAAAAACAGCACCGCGTGCTTATCCTTGATATGCGTCTTCAGGTTGAAATTTCCGACGATGGTGTTGTCGCCCAAAACGGCGGTGGCGGTGAAATCGGGAGCGGGTTTTCCAACTAATACTGACATGATGTATCTCCGTTGTTGACAGGGTTGACTTAGAATCTGTCTAAATGATGCATCGTATAAAATAATTTGTCAATAATTACTGAAGGTGCGGCAAGGTAAATTTGTTCTCGCCCATAAAAAAATTATTCACCGCAGAGACGCCGAGACGCCGAGAAATCAATGAAAAGGGTGAAACCATTCAATTCTACAACCTATTGTTTTTCCTCAGCGCCTCTGCGTCTCTGCGGTGAATGGTTTTTCCCTGTGCGGAGAACAAATTTACCCTGGAAGGTGCGGGTTAGCGGTTTTCCGGCTGCCGGTCTAATTCGGGTACAATCGCTGGCGCATGACTTGAGAACCGAATTAGCGCAATGATAGAGCAAAAATAATGATTCCGACACTGATCTTCGATATTGAAACTATCCCCGACACCGAGGGCTTGCGTAAGCTTTATGCGTTGGGCGAAGAAATCGTCCCGGCGCAGATTGCCGAAATGGCGTTTCAGAAGCGCCGCCAGGCGACGGGCGGCGATTTCCTGCAACATCATTTGCACAAGGTGGTGGCGATTTCCTGCGCGATGCGCGAGCGTGACCATTTCAAGGTGTGGACGCTGGGCAGCCCGCAGGACGAGGAAGGGGAATTGATCCGGCGGTTTTTCGAGGGCATCGAGAAATACACCCCGCAGATCGTTTCCTGGAACGGCGGCGGCTTCGACCTGCCGGTGCTGCATTACCGCGCCCTGATCCACGGCATACAGGCGCCGCGCTATTGGGAGATGGGCGAGGACGACCGCGAATTCAAGTGGAACAATTACATCAGCCGCTATCACATGCGCCACCTGGACTTGATGGATTTGCTGGCGCTCTACCAGCCGCGCGCCAATGCGCCGCTTGACGAGATGGCGCAGTTGTGCGGCTTTCCCGGCAAGCTCGGCATGGACGGCTCGAAAGTCTGGGAGGCTTACCAAAACGGCGAGATCAAAGCCATCCGCAATTATTGCGAAACCGATGTCGCCAACACTTATCTGGTGTTTCTGCGCTTTCAGTTGCTGCGCGGTGCGTTGACGCGCGAGGCCTACCAGGCCGAATGCGACTTGGTGCGGTTGACGTTGTCCAAATTGCCTGACGCCCATTGGCAGGAATTTCTTTCTCTCTGGCAATCATCCTAGAAACCTCTGTTGACCGCTTGCCAAGATGTGTAATAGGGTGGTTCTAAACAACTTTGTCATCTATTTTGCGTCCACCCGTTTGGTGAGAGCGCTACTGGCTGGATTGCACGATTTTCCGGGCGCATGGCGGCGTTGCAACTACAAGAGAAGGCAATGGAATGACCATTCCGCATCGTTGCGCCTCTTGTGCCCATACCCGACAGCCTACGGCTTGGGCACAAGAGCCGTCAGGCTGTCGGGTATGCCCTGCACCCGGAAAACCGCACACTCCAGCCCGTTCAACGGAGGTTTCTAGGATCATGACAGTCATTATCGAATCTCTCGACCATGAAGGGCGCGGTGTCGCGCATGTGGATGGCAAGGCCGTTTTCATCGAAGGCGCGTTGCCCGGCGAGACCGTCGAATATGTCGCCTTTAAGAAAAAGCCCAGTTACGAGCAGGGGACGGCGACCAAAATCGTCAAGCCGAGCTTTTTGCGCACCACGCCGAAGTGCGCCTATTTCGGCCTTTGCGGCGGCTGTTCGATGCAGCATCTCGAAGCGGATGCCCAGGTGGCGGCCAAGCAGCGGGTGCTGGAGGACAATTTGCGGCATATCGGCAAGGTGCGACCGCAAGCCATCTTGCCGGCGATATATGGGCAAGCCTGGGGGTATCGCCATCGGGCGCGCATGTCGGTGCGCTTTGTTCTGAAAAAAAGCCGGCTGATGGTCGGTTTTCACGAAAAACGCAGCAGTTTCGTAGTCGACATGTCCAGTTGCGAAATACTGCCGCCGCGCATTTCCGCATTGATCGAGCCGCTACGCGAACTGATCAATCAGCTTTCGCTACGCGAGCGCATGCCGCAAATCGAATTCGCGCTCGGCGAGCATGTCGATGTGCTGGTGCTGCGCATACTCGACGCGCTCAACGAACAGGACGAAACTTTGCTGAAAGCCTTTGCCGACCGGCACAAAGTTCAATTTTTCCTGCAACCGGCGGGGCTGGACTCGATACAGCCCTTTTATCCGCTGGATGCGCCGGAATTGAACTATTCCCTGCCGGAATTCGACGTGGTGATGCCGTTTCACCCTACCGAATTCACCCAGGTGAATCCCGCCATCAACCGCATCCTGATGCGGCGCACCCTGGCCTTGCTCGACCCGAAACCGGGTGAGCGCATCATCGATCTATTTTGTGGACTGGGCAATTTCACCCTGCCGATAGCCCGGCGCGGCGCGCGGGTGCTGGGCGTGGAAGGCAGCGCGGCGCTGGTGCGGCGCGCGCGCGGCAACGCCGAGCGGAACGGCCTGGAGCGCCAAACCGAGTTCCAGGTGGCCAATCTGTTCGAAACCACCGGGGAATCCCTGGGCAAATTGGGACGATTCGACAAAATGCTGATCGACCCGCCGCGCGACGGCGCGGTCGAAGTGGTCAAGGCGCTGGGGGACGACGCCCCGCGCCGCATCGTCTACGTGTCGTGCAGCCCGGCCACGCTGGCGCGCGACGCGGCTGTGCTGGTGCATACCAAGGGCTATGAGCTGCTGGCGGCAGGCGTGGTCAACATGTTTCCGCACACCGCGCACGTTGAATCCATCGCGTTGTTCGAGAGATAGCGTTTTAGTGTTGTAGGCTGGGGTGAGGTACGAACCCCAGCATCATACCACCTTGAAATGCCGGGGTTCGTACCTCACCCCAGCCTACGATGCCAGCCCCTAAAAAAATGCGCATGCCCCATCGCGGTCCGCCGCCGACCGACCGCAACGACCTGAAAACCCTGCGCACCCTGCTGCCCTATCTATGGGAATTCCGCTGGCGCGTAGTGCTGGCGCTCGTGTTGCTGGTGCTGGCCAAGCTGGCCAACGTTACGGTGCCGCTGGTGCTGAAGGAAATCGTCGATGCGCTTGGGCATCGGCAGGCGGTGCTTGTCTTGCCGGCGTTCCTGTTGCTGGCCTACGGCGCGTTGCGTTTTTGCAGCACCTTGTTCGGCGAACTGCGCGACGCAGTGTTCGCCAAAGTGATGCAGCGCGCCATCCGGCGCGTGGCGTTGCAGGTGTTCCGCCATCTGCACAATCTGGCGTTGCGCTTTCACCTGGAACGCCAGACCGGCGGCATTTCGCGTGACATCGAGCGCGGATCGCGCGGCATCGGCTTCCTGCTGAATTTTATGCTGTTCAACATCCTGCCGACGCTGGTCGAAATCGCGCTAGTGACTACTATTCTGGCGGTGAAATACGACCTGCGCTTCCTCGTCGTGGTGCTGGTTACGCTAGTGGTGTATGTTGCCTTTACGCTAATCATCACCGAATGGCGCATGGTGTTCCGCCGCACCATGAACGACATGGATTCCAAGGCCAACACCCACGCCATCGACAGCCTGTTAAACTACGAAACAGTAAAGTATTTCAGCAACGAAGAATACGAAGCCCGGCGTTACGACGAAAGCCTGCAAACCTGGGAAAAAGCCGCAGTGCGCAATCAGACCTCGCTTGCCACGCTGAACGCCGGGCAAAGCCTGATCGTCGCCGGCGGCGTGACGGTGTTGATGACGCTCGCCGCGCAGGGCGTGGTGGACGGCACGATGACCCTGGGCGACTTGGTGCTGGTCAACGCCTACATGATCCAGCTTTACTTGCCGCTGCATTTCCTCGGCTTCGTGTATCGCGAGATCAAGCACTCGCTGGCGGATATGGAAAAAATGTTCGGCCTGCTGGAGCGCAACGCGGAAATCCAGGACCAGCCGGGCGCGCCGGAACTGGCGGTAAAAGACGGGGCGATACGTTTCGAGAACGTCAGCTTCGGTTATGAGGCCAACCGGCAAATTCTCTTCGATGTCAGCTTCGAAGTGCCGCCGGGCAAGACCGTCGCGGTGGTCGGAGCGAGCGGGGCGGGCAAATCCACGCTCTCAAGGTTGTTGTTCCGCTTCTTCGATGTGAGCGCCGGGCGCATCCTGATCGACGGCCAGGACCTGCGCGCGGTGACGCAAGCCAGCTTGCGCGCGGCGCTCGGCATCGTGCCGCAGGACACCGTGCTGTTTAACGACAGTATCTACTACAACATCGCCTATGGCCGACCGGATGCCGCCAGGGAGGAGATTATCGGCGCGGCGCAGTCGGCGCATATCCATGATTTTATCGCGAGTCTGCCCAACGGCTATGAAACGACGGTCGGCGAGCGCGGCCTGAAACTCTCCGGCGGCGAAAAACAGCGCGTGGCAATCGCCCGCACCCTCCTAAAAAGCCCACGCATCCTGATTTTCGACGAAGCGACCTCCGCGCTGGATTCCAAATCGGAAAAAGCCATCCAGGCGGAACTGCGTCTCATCGCCGAAAACCGCACCACGCTGGTGATCGCGCATCGCCTGTCCACCATCGTCGATGCCGACCAGATACTGGTGATGGATCACGGGCGCATCATTGAGCGCGGCACGCACCGTGCGTTGCTCGAACTGAACGGGCTGTATGCGCAGATGTGGGCGCTCCAGCAGGAGAAACTGCTGGAGGAAGAACCTTGAAAGCGTAGTGAGTTTTCCTGCAAAACCGCAACGCCTTATTTACCATCAGGCTGTCTTTGGTGCATACTTGACAGCGGGAATATCTACGAGGAAGAATTACCGATGAATGCCGAAGAAACACGAGATGTGATGACGTTGCTCAAGGAAATCAGCGTTCTGTATGTCGAGGACGAACTGGCGGTGCGCGACCAGTTGGCGCAGTTCATACGGCGGCGGGTGGGTACGCTGCACTTGGCCGCCAACGGGCAGGAAGGGCTGGACGCTTTTAACCTGCATAAACCGGATATTGTCGTGACCGATATTTCCATGCCGGTCATGGGCGGCATGGAAATGGCGCAACATATCAAGGCGGCCAATTTCGACACCCCGGTGATTATCACCACGGCCTACAACGAAGTGGGCTTTCTGAACGACGCCATCGAAATCGGCATCGACAAATACCTGGTCAAGCCGGTTAACCCCAAGTTGCTGATGGATGCGTTGCAGGCAGTGGTCATCGTCTTGTTCCACCACCGCGAAATCGAGGCGAGAAACCGCCTGGTGCGCTTCCTGCTCGACACCCATCCGAGTTTCATGCTGGCCTCCACCTGCGCCAACCTGGAGATGGTGAAAGACGACATTCTCAGCCATCTGGGCTATGCCTCTCATGAGGAAATGCAAAAACATTGCGGGGATGGATTTTTCACGCGCATGGACGGCGCGGTTTACCCGCAGACGCAAAGCGGCGAGTGGATCGACCATCTGATACAGCACCCCGGAATCGAACACATACTCTATCTGGTCGATGAAAGCCATCTTCACCCACGAGCGTTCATCATCTCGTTCAACCGTTTTGAAGAACTGGACAAATGCGTATTCTCGTTCACGGAAGTGCCCAAAGGAGGAGCGCAAGGCGGATAGGGCGGGGACAAAGCGACGCTGCGTCCAGACGATGCAACTTGCCTTTTACTTGGAGAAAATCAATGCGCCATATCGCAATACTCGGCCTGCTAGGGCTGCTGGGAAGCGCCGACGCCGCCCTGGCGGCGGAATGGGTGCAAGTGTCCCAAATCAGCCAAAACATCCGCGAAGTGGATAAAACCAGCATCCAGGGCGCCCGGCCAGTGCTGACCTTCACCAGCCGCCATGTGATCGACGATGCCGCCGAATTCAAGGTGGGACGTAATTCGGTGAAATACCTGGTGATGCAACAGCGGGTGGATTGCGCCAAACGCACCACCGCGATGCTCTCGACCGAAGCGCAACGCGCGGACATGAGCACGATCAGCAAACAGAAACTGATGGCACAGGAAGACGCCCCGGTGTTAAAAGACAGCGTGGATGAAGACGTGCTGAAATTCGTGTGCGGCGGCGAGAAAAACTCCTCTGGAAGCAGGGCGGAATGACCATGAATTGCGGAAACCGGGCTGATGGCGGGGCACTTGAAGGAGTTTGAATGAGCAATAGGGACACGCCAAGTCATGGCAATCAGGTTGCCTTGTTCGAGCGGCAAGCCGTGCGTCGTACCTGGCACAACAATGAGTGGTGGTTTGCCATCGTCGATGTCGTGGAAGCGCTGACGGATTCCGTCAAGCCGGCGGGCTACATCAAGGATTTACGCAAACGAGACAGTAGCTTAGCGCAAGGCTGGGGGCAAATTGCCTCCCCCCTTCGCATCGAAACCAGCGGCGGCGTCCAACTCGTCAACTGCGCGAATACGGAGGGTATGCTCCGTATCGTCCAATCCATCCCTTCCCCCAAGGCCGAACCCTTCAAACGCTGGCTTGCCAAAGTCGGCTACGAGCGTATCCAGGAAATTGAAAGCGGCAAGCCCTTCGGCGAACTGAGCGAAAACGAACGCAGACTCATGTTGCGTAACGAATTATCCGTGCATAATAAACATCTGGCAGCCGCAGCCCAGCAAGCGGGCGTAGCAACGCCCATCGACTACGCCGTTTTCCAGGATCATGGCTACAAAGGGCTTTACGGTGGCAAGGGCGCCAAGGACATACAGCAGCACAAGGGGCTGAAAAAAAACCAGAAGATACTGGATCACATGGGCAGCACCGAATTGGCCGCCAACCTGTTCCGCGCCACCCAGACGGAAGAAAAACTCAAACGCGATCAAATACGCGGTAAGCAGGCCGCGAACAAAACCCACTTCGAAGTCGGCAGCAAGGTGCGCCAGACCATCGCCGAAATCGGCGGCACAATGCCGGAAAGCCTTCCTACGCCCGAGAAAAGCATCAAACAAGTTGAGCGTGAGTTGCAACGGATTGAAAACAAGGAAAGCGATCAAGAATGATTGCGATTGGCCCGATTCCTGCCGCGTTTACTTTAGAATTCCTGCTCTACCAGACCGAAGATGGTTAAACGCGTGTCGAAGCCCGCGAAGACTGGGGGCGTACCTTACCTCAGTCTTCATAGTCTGGCTAATAACCGCTTTTCGTGCATCCAAACCACATACAGCAATCTAAAGATCACATGCCCTATCCTGAATATATAAAGCAGCGTACTGAATCGGTTCGCAATTGCCTAGCAGAACTGGGATGCCAACCAATAATCTTTGCGGGTGCAGGCCTTTCACGACGATATATAAATGGACCGTCGTGGATTGAACTACTCGAAGCAATCACCAAATTGAACCCACAAGTTAAGGACAGCATTGCGTTTCTGTACCAAAAGTACGGAAACCTTCTGGAAGTTGGAGAGCAACTTATCCCATATTTCCACGCCTGGGCATGGGCTGAGGGAAAGGACAATTTTGATTCAGGTCTATTTTCACCTAATATTCATCAATCAGAGTTTGTCAAGTATTTTGTTGCGAAATACGTTACAGATATGACACCAGACGATCTTTCAAAATCGCTGTCCGCAGCGCTAAAAATTGAAATCGAGCAATTACGAGTAATTCGGCCTCACTCGATTATCACGACAAACTATGATACGCTTTGCGAAACAATATACCCAGACTATACACGAATTGTTGGACAGAAAATAATTCGTGCTTCAGGTATATCGGTGGGTGAGATATTTAAAATCCACGGTTGCGTCACGGACTACAAAGAAATCGTTTTAACTACCAGTGACTATAGCAGTTGGACCAATAAAAAGAAGTACCTGTCAGCGAAACTCCTTACGTATTTCCTCGAACACCCTGTTCTAATCGTAGGATATGGTGCCCAAGACCCCAATGTGCTAGCGATACTTAAGGATATAGATGAAATATTGGCTTGTCCTGGTAGCTTAGTTTCAAATATTTTTTATCTGATTTTCGACGAAAATCTGTCCGATTCGTCACTTCCCCCTAGCGATATGCTCCTAGACTTAGGCAATGGCAGTTCAATGCGGGTAAATGCCATACATGCAAATGACTTTTCTTGGGTGTACAAGGCCTTCGAAGCTAATTCGAGTATGGAGAATGTTAACCCTAAACTTCTCCGGGCATTGATGTCGCGCACTTATGACTTGGTTCGGCACGACATTCCAAGAATGGGGATGCAAGTTGATTTTGCTACCCTCGAACAAGTGGTAGCGAGTGACGGAAGTCTGCCAAAGCTGTTGGGAATTACCGGGCTTAATGATCCGGATATGTTTAATGCAACGTACCCATACACGCTTACCGCCGTCGGGCAAAAACTCGGTTACAATACTTGGCATGGTGCCGATCAACTAAATGCTCTGATCAAGAAAGAGAACAATGTAGATATTAAGGCGAGTGATAATCAGTACCATATTAAGGTTAAGGCTGGTGACAAGAGCGAGTTCAACAAATACTCAGAAGCATTTGTTGAACTTCTACGAAAGGTTCAGAATAACCTTCCATACGATGTCAGTCTTAATAAGAAAACGAAGAAGGCTGACTAATCCGGCATTGACCAGACTGCCTTCGGTAGCCAGTGACTCTAGGTGAAAGTCACTTTTTTAATGCCAAACGTCTCTTGTGGGACGGAAACGGAAGTTCGTGATCTGACGGTGTATGTCAGATGAAGTCTGGATTAGTCCGGGGGCACGTTTTTTGCGCCCACGCGGTGACTGGTCCGATCAGCTTAGGAGAAACCAGCATGTCTTTCGTTAATATTTATGAAGCCAAAACGCATTTTTCGAAATATGTTGAACAAGCGGAAGCCGGCAATGATGTCATCATTGCTCGCGGTGGTAAACAGGTTGCACGACTGACCAGCGTTATGCCATTCAAACGGCAAGTGCGGTTCGGTGTGCTTAAAGGCAAGGTAAGTGTCGCGAAAGATTTTGATGCTCCATTGCCTGATGATGTTCTGGCGGGTTTCGAGGGGGGATCATGAGGCTCTTGCTGGATACGCATGTTTTCATCTGGGCTGTGATGGATGATCCAAGGCTGAACCAGAGGGCAAGGGCGATTATTGAAGAAGCCTCGGGGGTTTATGTGTCTGCGGCATCGATTTGGGAAATAGCCATCAAATCGAGGCTTGGAAAGCTCGATGCAGACCCGGAGGATATGGTTAGAGCTATTGATTCAAGCGGTTTTATCGAGCTACCCGTATCATCGCTTCATGCGGCTAGAGTCGTTAAATTGCCGCTTAATGATAGGCATAAAGACCCGTTTGATCGGCTCCTGGTGGCCCAATCTATGGTTGAACCCTTGGTGTTGTTGAGCGCCGATCCGAAATTATCCTCCTATGGTGGGTTGGTTCAACAAATTTAGCCCAGGTGGGCACGTTTTTTGTGCCCACCCGGTGACTGGGATCAGACTTGTATCGCATAAACCTAGAAACCTCCGTTGACCGCTTGCCAAGTTGTGTAACATGGTGGTTCTAAACAGCTTTGTTATATATTTTGCGTTCACCCGTTTGGTGAGAGCGCTACGGGCTGGATTGCACGGTTTTCCGGGCGCATGGCGGCGTTGCAACTACAAGAGAAGGCAATGGAACGACCATTGCGCGTCGTTGCGCCTTGCCCTGCACCCGGAAAACC
>Ga0172380_10003387_pt1 | contig 22018 bp, 23 predicted proteins | sample Leawe162metaG_FD_119747 | JGI IMG/M metagenome (GOLD analysis project Ga0172380, IMG submission 119747) | Leachate microbial communities from a municipal landfill in Southern Ontario, Canada - Leachate well 162 metaG | ecosystem: Engineered > Solid waste > Landfill > Unclassified | place...
CACCACGATCGGCCAGAGCGGCTCTGTCGTCTACATGCTGGCGCACGGACTCTCGACGGCTGCGTTGTTCCTGACCGCAGGCTTCCTGATGCAGCGTTACCGAGGATCGAGCCTGCTCTCCGACTACTCCGGCGTGAACAAGCCTGCTCCAGTGCTCGCAGGCTTCTTCCTGTTCGCAGCCCTGTCGTCACTGGCGCTGCCGGGTCTGGTGTCATTCGTCGGCGAGTTCATGGTGCTGCTCGGCACCTTCCAGCGCTATCTCTGGGTGGGTGCACTCGCCACCCTGGGCATCGTCATCACCGCTGCCTACGTCCTTCGTGTCTACCAGAAGTCGATGACCGGCCCGGTGGGCAGCGGACTGGAGGCCATCAAGGACCTGCGGGCGCGTGAGATCACGGCGTTGGTGCCCATCGTCGCGCTGAGCATCTTCCTGGGCCTGTACCCGGCGCCGGTGCTCAATGTGGTGAATCCGGCGGTCGACACCGTCATGAGCGTGATCGGTGCAACCAACCCTGCTCCCACTGTTGGCAGTACCAGCACCACGTCTGAAGGGACCCAGCAGTGAACGCCGTTACTGAAGTCGTCCGTGCGGTGGATACCCCATGGGTGATGCCAACCCTTGATTACAAGCTGCTGGCACCGATCCTGATCGTGCTTGGTGCTGGTGTCATCTCGGTGCTCATCGAGGCTTTCATGCCGAAGTCGGTCCGCCGCATCTCGCAGCTGATCCTGGTCTTCGCGGCACTGGTGGCGGCATTGATCTCGATCATCGCACTGCAGGGCATTCGTGCCACCTCAGGCCAGGGCGCGCTCGTCGTCGACGGCCCTGGACTGATCATGCAGGGCGCGATCGTCGTCATCGCGATCCTGGGCGCGATGCTCATGGCCGAACGCGGACTCGATCCCAGCGGCGATGCATTCGCAGCACGCGCCTCAGCCCTGCCGGGCTCCGAGGATGAGCGACAGTTCACCGCTCGCGGCTATTTCCAGACCGAGATCTGGGCCTTCTTCCTCTTCGCTGTTGGCGGCATGCTGCTCTTCCCGGTGGCCAATGACCTGCTGATGATGTTCGTCGCGCTCGAGGTCATGTCCCTGCCGCTCTACCTGCTCACCGGCATGGCGCGTCGTCGTCGCCTGCTCTCGCAGGAGGCGGCACTGAAGTACTTCGTGCTCGGTGCCTTCTCGTCGGCCTTCTTCCTCTACGGTGCAGCGCTGCTCTACGGCTTCTCCGGCTCGATCTCCTTCCCTGAGATCTCGGATGCCCTCAGCGCCAAGACCGGCGAGACCGGCCTGCTCCTGCTGGCTGTTGCCATGCTCGGTGCGGGCCTGCTGTTCAAGATCGGAGCAGCCCCCTTCCACCAATGGACACCCGACGTCTACCAGGGCGCACCGACCCCGGTCACCGGCTTCATGGCAGCCGCGGTCAAGATCGCGGCCTTCGGTGCGCTGCTGCGCCTGTTCTACGTGGCACTCGGTGGCCTGCGCTGGGACTGGACCCCCATGCTCTGGGTCATCGCGATCCTGACCATGCTGATCGGCTCGATCATCGCGCTGACGCAGACCGACATCAAGCGCATGATCGCCTACTCATCGATCGCCCAGGCCGGCTTCATCCTCGTCGGCGTCGTTGCTGCAAGCCCTGCTGGCCTGGCCGGATCGATCTTCTACCTGATCGCCTATGCCTTCACCACGATCGGCGTGTTCGCGATCATCATGATGGTGCGAGATGAGGGCGGCGAGGCCACGCATCTTTCCAAGTGGGCCGGCCTTGGTCGCAAGTCGCCCTTCGTCGCAACCCTGTTCGCCATCTTCATGCTGGCTCTTGCGGGCATTCCGCTCACCAGCGGCTTCATCGGCAAGTTCAGCGTGTTCACGGCGGCAATCGCCGCCGGCGACACCTGGCTGGTCATCGTTGCGGTCGTGGCCTCACTCATCGCGGCGTTCTTCTACCTGCGGGTCGTGGTGCTCATGTTCTTCACCGAGCCCACGGATGAGACTGCCGAGGTCGCAGTGCCGTCGGTGTTCACCACCGTTGCCCTGGCCGCCGGCGCCACCGTGACCGTCCTGCTCGGTGTCTACCCGCAACCGCTGCTTGACCTCATCATCAATGCCGGCGTCTTCGTCCGCTAGTACCGTGTGTCCATGAGTCCTCAACCCCTTGGTTCGCTGGCGGGCGATCCTGCGCTCGAGGCCTCGCTCCTTGAGGCCATGGCGGCCGTCGAAGTCTCGCTGCACGAGGCCATCAAGAGTGACTATCCCTTCGTCACGGAGACCTCGGCGCACCTCGTTGATGCCGGTGGCAAGCGCTTCCGACCCCTGCTGACGCTGCTGGCTGCCCAGTTCGGCGATCCCAGCCGGCCACAGGTCATCGATGCAGCCGTCGTGGTCGAGCTCACGCATCTGGCCACGCTGTACCACGACGATGTCATGGACGAGGCCAAGATGCGCCGGGGCGCGGATTCGGCGAATGCGCGATGGGACAACTCCATCGCCATCCTCACCGGTGACTTCCTGTTCGCACGAGCTTCCGACATCCTCGCTGACCTGGGCACCGATGCCGTGCGCATCCAGGCTCGCACCTTCGAGCGCCTGTGCATCGGCCAGATTCGCGAGACGGTCGGCCCGGTCGATGGCGCAGACCCCGTGCAGCATCACATCGAGGTGCTCGCGGACAAGACCGGATCGCTGATCGCCACCGCTGGTCGATTCGGCGCGATGCTCTCGGGTGCCGATGAGGCCACGATCGAGGTGCTCACGAGGTTCGGCGAGTGCATCGGCATCGCCTTCCAGCTGGCCGATGACCTCGTCGACATCACTTCCGAGTCAGAGCAGTCCGGCAAGACACCCGGCACCGACCTGCGCGAGGGCATCCCGACCCTGGCCGGGCTCATCGCCATGTCCAGCAACGACCCGACCGACGGCAGGCTGCAGGCGCTGCTGGACAGGCCGCTGCCCGATGATGCCGAGCACGCTGAGGCACTGGCCCTGCTGCGCCATCATCCGGCGCTCGAGCAGGCTCGGGCCCAAGCGCGGAACTGGGCAGATGACGCGCGAGCATCGCTGTCACCTCTGCCGGAGGGCCCGGCGCGTGAAGCCCTGGAGCTGCTCTGCGACTACGTGGTCTCGCGTTCTGGCTGAGTACGCTCATGACGTGCCTGAACTTCCCTCATCTCCCGCCTATCGGGTGAATGCCGACCCCACGATCCGGGTCATAGTCAACGAATTGGCCTGCTGCGCCCTGGAAGTCGGCTCCGCGATGACCCTCGGACTCCTGGAGCCAGAGCAGCCATCGCATGAGTCGGCCCGAGTCACCGTGATGCTCGTCTCAGGCACGGTCACCGAGATCCTCGCCACGGCAGTCAGGGCCCAATGGGAGCAGATCGCCGAGCCCAAGCTGGCGATTGCGATCGGAGCCTGTGCCAGTTCCGGCGGGCCGTACTGGGATGCTCCCACCGTGGTCAACGGGGTGGACCGGCTGATCCCCACCGGCGGGTTCATCGCCGGCTGCCCGCCGAGCCCGCACACGATTGTCGACGGCGTTGTCGCATTGGCGTCAGTCATATGACCCAGACTCCGACTCGCATCGAACCCAGCCAGTGGGTTGCCCACTTCGCTCGCCTCAAGGACGAGGGGTGCACCTGGTTCGACTTCCTTGCGGCGATCGACCGCGGTGACTGGACCGACGTGGTGGCCAGGGTCGTCAACCGGGAGACAGGCGACTCCGGGCTGGCCGTGGTCGGGATGACCTTGGCCCTGGACTCATTGACACCGCTGTTCCCGGGTGCTGGCTGGTACGAACGAGAGGCCCAGGAGATGTTCGGGGTCACCTTCACCGGCCTGGCGGACAGTCGGCCATTGCTGCAGCAGCAGGCTGCAAGTGCCATTGCAGCGCTTCGCAAGGGGAGCCGCTCATGACGGTGAGCCGCCATTCCATCGGACTGCTCGAGGATGAGTGCACCGCGTGCCTCATCTGCGTGCGTGAGTGCCCCAGCAAGTGCGTCGACATCGAGCGTCACACCGAGCAGGTGTCAGAAGGGCGTCGGCCGAGGACCGTTCACGTCCTCGATGCCTTCAGCATCGACTTCGCCCTGTGCATGTTCTGCGGCATCTGCATCGACGTCTGCCCGACTGATGCGCTGCAGTGGAGTGGCACTGGTGGTCTTGCAGCGCATCAGCGTGCGGGCCTGGTCAGTGACAGTGGCGACCTGGTGCGACGAGCCCTCTGACTACCGGTAGTTCACGAACTGGGTCGCGAAGTCCAGCTCGGCACTGCGCACGAGCTCCTGGACGGCCTGCAGGTCATCTCGGCTCTTGCTGGTGATGCGCAGTTCGTCGCCGATCACCTGTGACTTCACGGTCTTGGGGCCCTCGTCGCGAATCAGCTTGCCGAGCTTCTTGGCCTGCTCCTGGCTGATCCCGGCCTTGAACTCGCCGGCGATCTTGTACTCCTTGCCCGAGGCTCGGGGCTCCTGGGCCTCGAAGCTCTTCAGGCTCATGCCCCGCTTGATGATCTTCTCCCTGAACACATCGAGCGCTGCCTTTGCGCGCTCCTCGGTCCCAGAGGTGATCTCAATGCCGAGTTCGCCCTTCCACTCGATCGTGGTGTCGGTGTTCTTGAAGTCGAATCGCTGGGCCAATTCCTTGGCCGTCTGGTTCAGGGCGTTGTCGGCCTCCTGCCGATCCACCTTGGACACGATGTCGAAACTGCTGTCAGCCATGAATCCTCCTTAAGGAGCCCATTGTGCCCAAGTCGCCGGTGATGCTGCGCGGTGCCGAGCGGATTCGTTCCCGTGTATTGTTTCCCGGGCTGCCCGCAAGGGGAGCATGGCAGATTGCCCGAGCGGCCAATGGGAGCGGACTGTAAATCCGTCGGCTAACGCCTCCGAAGGTTCGAATCCTTCATCTGCCACGCAAGTGAAGGCCCGCATCCTCAGGGAGGCGGGCCTTCACTCGTGAGCTGGTCGACCAGGATGTGCGTCACCTGGCTGCGCAACTCGGCAAAGGCCGGTCTGGTCCGATCGCGGACCTCGCCGTTGGCCCAGACTCCGGGAAGCTCGGCGACGATGCGCCCGGGATGCGGACTCATCGCCACGACTCGGTCGCTGAGATACACGGCTTCGTCGACGCTGTGCGTCACGAAGACCACGGTGACGCCGACGCTGTGCCAGATGTTCAGGAGCTCATCCTGCAGGCGTTCCCGTGTGAAGGCGTCAAGTGCTGAGAACGGCTCATCCATCAGCAGGATCCGAGGGCTCGGGGCCAGCGCGCGGGCGATCGCGGCGCGCTGCTGCATACCGCCCGAGAGCTCATACGGAGCGTGGTCGCCGACGTCAGCCAGGCCGACCTTCTCCAGGAGGTCCTCGCAGATGGCTCTGCGCTGGTGCCTGGAGACGTGCTGTGCGGCCAATCCGAACTCGATGTTGTCTCGCACGCTCATCCATGGAAACAGCCGGTGCTGCTGGAAGACCATGCCGCGATCGGCCCCAGGCTTCACTACAGGTTGTCCGTCGATCAAGATCGATCCGGACGAGGGCTCATTGAATCCGGCAATGAGTTTGAGCAAGGTGGACTTTCCGCAGCCGGAAGGCCCGATCAATGAGACGAACTCACCGGCCGAGACATGCAGGTTTGCGCTGACGATGGCCTGTCGGGACTTTGCGCCGGCACCGAACTCCTGGCTGACGTTGACGATGTCCACGGATGCGCCGTGTGACGGCGACTGAAAGAGATCGAGCCTCCCAGTGGGACCCGGTGCGGCCGGGTCCCACTGGGGTTGGTTGCTACTTGTTGAACGCATCGAAGAAGTTCTGCGTATCGATGTCGGACTGCAGGGTCTCCTTGGTTGGCACACCCTCGACCTTGCCCTGCTCCTTGAGGAAGGTCGAAGTGTTGAACAGGGTGTCAACGAACCTGCCAGGTGCGTTCGGAGTGCCGAAGTAGGCGGGTGCCTCCTGCTGCTTGGCATTGAGGAATCCTGCGCTCTTGAGCTGCAAGAGCACCTCCGCAGGCTTCAGCGCCAGTTCCGCACCGATTGCCTTGGCGGCGGCGTTCGGATCGTTCTGGATCAGTTCGATCGCCCTGTTCTGGATGCGCAGCCATTCCTGCACTACTGACGGATAGGCCGTTGAGAAGGCCCGGGTTATCGCACCCACGGTGTAGGTCGGGTAGCCCAGATCGGCAACTTCCTTGGACGTGATGAGTGTGGTGCCTGACTTCTTCAGAGTCGCCAGCGTCGGGTCCCATACATAGGTGGCATCGATGTCACCCCGCTGCCAGGCCGCCAGGATGTCCGGTGGCTGCAGGTCGATGATGTTCACTTTGCCGGCATCGACTCCACCCTCCTTGAGTGCGGCGAGAAGTGCATAGTGAGCAGTCGATCCGAACGGGGTTGCCACCTTCTTGCCCACCAGGCCCTTGACGGTCTCCACGCCGCTGTCCTTGGTCGCAACGAGCGCCTCGTTCTCAGCAGTCACATCGAAGATCCAGGACACCTGATACGGGATGTTCTGCGGCTGGGAGAGTCCGGCTGAGGCGGGTGCGCTTCCGAGCAGTCCGATATCGAGTGCACCCGCCAGGAAGGCGGTGTTCACATCCGCTCCTGAGTCGAATTTGCTCCACTTGAACTTCGTGTCCGGGAATGCCTTTTCCAGCCAGCCACTGTTCTTCACGATGAGATCACTGTTGGCATAGGCCTGATATCCCAGGCGGATCTCGCTGGGTGCATCGGTGCTGACCGATGTCGAAGCCGAACTTGCCTGTGCAGACGCGGACGAGTCACTGGATCCCGAGCAACCCGTGGCAGCCATCGCGGTTGCCGCGAGGGCTGCAATGAATGGCAGGAGTCTTCTTCGGATATTCACTTCATTTCCCCTTCTCTAGGAAGGCCGGAACCATTCCGACCGCCCGCGTCCTCGATCGTGTGATCGGAACGAACTCAGGAGTGGCCGCGCCACGGGGTTGCGCTGTCCTGCAATCGCTTGAGCAGGAGCTCGAGTGCGAGACCGGACAGGCCGAGTAGGACGATGCCAAGGATCACGGTGTCGGTCTGGTTGTAGCGCTGGGCGTCGCGGATCATTCCCCCGATTCCGGGGATTCCATTGACTGTCTCAGCGGCGACCACCGATCCGTAGGCAACGCCGAAGCCGAGTCGGATACCGGTGAAGATGTCGGGGAGAGCTGAGGGGAGGAGCACTCTGCGCGTGACATTGAAGGTGCTCGACCCGAGGGATCTGGCTGCCTGCACGTAATCGCTGTTGACGCTTTCGAGTCCTGCAACGGTGGCGACGATGATGGGCGGAACGGCCGCGATCACCAGCAGGATCAGCTTGGGGGAGTCATCGATGCCGAACCAGATGATGAGCAGCGAGAAGTAGGCCAGTGGTGGCAACTGGCGCAGGAACGTGATGAAGGGTCCGAGGGCATGCTTCAGCACTGGAACCAGCCCGATGGCGAACCCGAGCGGAATCCCGATGACGACGGCGATGGCCGAGGCCGAGACGATCCGGGTGAGCGAGATGCGCAGGTGATCCCAGACCATGTATCCCGCGTACCCGAGGGTGCCGTCGTGCGTGGTGCTGGTGAGCACGAGCTTGTCCCAGACGCTCTGCGGACTCGGAACGAAGATCGGGTCCCAGATCTGCAGCGACGCGACGATCCACCAGGCGATGAAGGCGCCGATCAAGGCGATCGATGAGACAAGCCAGGCCGGGAGGGCGTTGAGGCGCAGCCAGATGGAGGGCTTCCTACGGGGCGGGAGTTGAGCAGATTCCCGGGGTGTCCTGGTGGCCCTGGCCTGGACTTGGATCGCCATTGCTCCCCCCAATTTCCTATAAAGTCGATAGATAATGTATGTTTCGACGGAAGGTAGCACAACCGACAAAAGGAGTGTCAAATCGTGACCACAGCAATCGCTCTCAAGATCTCGCCGATCACTCGTGCCCATGGCGCGGTGGTCGAAGGCGTGGACCTCAGCCAAGAGCTCTCCGACGCGACGATCGCGGAGATCTGGCAAGCAGTTCTCCAGCACAAGGTGCTGTTCTTCAAGGGTCAAAGCCTCGACTCGGATGGCCAGATCCGCTTCGGCTCCCTCTTCGGTGGACTCACGCCCTCACACCCCATTGCGGGCCCCTTGGATCCCGAGCATCCGCAGATCTACGAGGTCGATGCCTATGCCAAGGACTCTCGCAACGACACCTGGCATACCGACATCACCTTCACGCGCACGCCTGCAAAGGCAACGATCCTTCGCGCAGTCAAGGTCCCCGCGATCGGCGGCGACACGCTCTTCACCGATCTGGAGGCGGCCTATGACTCCCTTGCGGCACCGGTGCAGGGCCTGGTTGACCAGTTGACCGCCGTGCATGACGGGTCGAAGTCCTTTGCAGAGCATGTTGAGGCGAATATCGATTTCAATATCTGGGAGGGCGAGCAATACCGCCTCGTCCCGGTACGGCATCCAGTGGTGCGGGTTCATCCCGAGACCGGGCGCAAGTCGTTGTTCGTGAATCCGGAGTTCACCCGCTCCATCGACGGCGTCTCGAAGTACGAGAGTCGGGCCATTCTTGACCTGCTCTTCACCCACATCACCAAGCCTGAGCACATCGTTCGCCACCGGTGGAGTGATGGTGATGTCGGACTCTGGGACAACCGCAACACCGCGCACTACGCGAACTATGACTACGGCGACTTCCGCCGGGTCATGGAACGCGTGACGCTCGTCGGTGATGAGCCTTTCGGCCCAGTTGGCAGGTAGAGCGATGAAACCTGGGGTAGCCACCACCGACGATGGGAATGATTCGGAATGAGCATTGGTTCATCGCAGTCCGCGAGTCTGCGATCTGATGGCATCCTTCGAGTCGGCATCGTTGGGGGTGGCGCCTCGGGGGTCATCACAGCAGCCCGACTCTTGCGCGACACACCTTCGGCATTGGAAGTCGTGATCTTCGAGAAGCGAGTTGAACTTGGGCAAGGCGTCGCCTATTCCACTCCTGACCCGCTCCACCTGCTCAATGTCCCTGCCTGTCGCATGAGTGCATTTCCCGAGGACTCCCGGCATTTCGTTGACTGGGCGGCGTGCAACGACGATGATTTTCAGCCTCGCTTCCTCTATGCCGAGTACCTGCAATTCGTGCTCAGGCAGGCGTCGTTTATCAGCAGCAAGAAGAATCGCATCATCCATGTGCAGCAGGTTGTGACGAACATCGGGCTCTCGCCGAATCCGTGGGTCGTCACGTGCACCGGCGGCTACTTCGACTTTGACTTCATCGTCCTGGCAACCGGGCACGATGCGCCAGTCGTTCCTCGCGTCATTGCCGAGGCTGATATCGACAAGACCAAGGTGGTCAACGATCCCTGGGACCAGCAGGCGTTGAAGGTCATAGGCGACGATGAGACCGTTCTGGTCGTCGGTTCGGGGCTGACCTTCGTCGACGTGGCATTGTCCTTGCACACCCGAGCACCCGCGACCATCGTGCATGCCACGTCGCGGCACGGTCTCATGCCGCAATCGCATGATGACCCACGCAATGACCGCCCACCCGCACCCACGTGGGATCCCAAGACGATCAGCCTCGACAAGATCCTCAGGTATGTGAAGGGCTTTGGCAGCGAATGGCGCAGCGGTGTCGATTCCCTCCGCCCCGTCACTCCCGAGTTGTGGCAGTCGTTCGACAGTGAGACCAAGGAGCGATTCGCCGAGCATCTGTGTCGCTACTGGGATGTGCACCGGCATCGAACGGCTCCAGGTGTGGGGTTGATCCTCGATGACCTGCTGACGTCGAAGCGAGTCCACGTGCATCAGGCGGAAGTCGTGTCCGTAGTGGATTCGGCGAGGGGACTGCACGTTGACCTCGATAGTGGCCAGAGCATTGAAGCCGACCACATCGTCGTGTGCACTGGCCCCTCGGGTGACGTGCGCAATAACTCCCTCGGCCGTCTCCTGGTCGCACGCGGATACGCGCAGCCCGGTCCACTCAATTGGGGGTATCTCGTCGATGCAGGCACGGGTGCACTGATCAATGGCAAGAGCCATGCCGATCATCGCCTGCTGGCAATCGGCCCCTTGCGCAAGGGTGTCCTGGGCGAATCGACTGCGATTCCCGAGATCCGCCAGCAGGCAGCCGATATCGCCAGGACGATTGCTGCTGCGGTTGAGCGGCAGCGGACCGCCTAGGTCACGCGCAACTGGATTGTTCCGTCAATCCGGTGCTTGCCACTCGATTCGATGAGCCAGGCAGCCTGACGCCCCATGGTCCGGAACTCCCAGGTGTCCGTCCCATTGCTCTCGCCGATGAGGGCCGTGTCCTCGTCCACCCCGATGGTCTGGGCCCCCTTGGCCACTAGGGGCTTGAGGGTGAAGTCGGGCATCCAGTGGGTCAGGCGGTCGAAGTGCGGAAGCACGCGGACATCGGGCAGCAGACCAAGTCCTTCGACCCCTCCGCTGCGCGGGTGCCGGAAGTCCGGCACGTAGCCGCACATGGCCATTGCTCCAGCGCTGCAACCAGCCAGTGACGCACCCGCACGCCATTCGTCGGTGATGGCCTGCCACACCAGGGTGTCGCGCAGGCTGCTGGCCAGATGCGAGGGGTTGCCACCGGAGAGGTAGATCAGCCCGGCACCCTTGATCGCCTCAGCCCATCGCGGGTCATCGGCATCTGCGCGGTCACGTACGTCGATGACGACTTGCTCGACACCCAGTCGGCGTGCGGCCTGGGCTCCGAGCTCATGCCAGTGCTGGAGCGAGGAGTCACCCTCGGGAGCGGCGGCCGTTGCCAACTGGACGTATGCTGCCGGACGACCCTCGAGCAGCCAGACCTCGACATCATGCATGACCGGCAGGTATTCGCCGCTGCCGACAAGAGCGATTCGTCCAGGAGTCGTCACACGGCGACCCTACGCGCACTGTTTGGCAGGTGCATGACGTTTCATGCCATGCTGAACTTCCTATGACTGAGATCCCGAGCGTCGAGCGGCTGCACCACATCACGCTGAGCGTCACTGATGTCGAGCGAAGCGCCCGCTGGTATCAGGCGCTCCTCGGAGGGGCGATCATCGCGTACCGCGAAGGGCCCGACTGGATGCGGATCCGCCTGGAGTGGCCGACCGGGATCATCATCGTGCTCACGACCCATCAGGCGACATCCGCGAGTGATTCCTTCGACCATACGCGCGTAGGTCTGGACCACATCGGCTTGTCCTGCCCCACTGAAGAGGCAGTGCGCGCCTGGGCCGAGCGCATGGAGAGCCTTGGCATTGAGCACGGCCCGGTTGAGGATGTGGCGTACGGGTGGGCGGTGACGGCGCGGGATCCGGACGGCATTCCTGTCGAGTTCTTCTGCCGCAAGCCCTGAGCAGGTCTTGTCTGCGCCTGGTCGACATTAAGACGGCATTAAGAGCGAAGTGCGTCTGCGACCGCAACAGGCTTCGCTGACTCCATGCCACTACTCAAGCGAGCGCTGCTCGGCACTCCGATCAGCAATGAACGTGCAGTTCACAATCTGCTCCCCAAGTGGATCGCCCTGCCCGTCTTCTGCAGCGACCCTCTCTCCAGCGTCGCCTATGCCACGCAGGAGATCCTGCTGGTACTCGTGTTGGGCGGGCTCTCTGCCCTGGCCTGGACACCCTGGGTAGGGCTCGCCGTGAGCGCGCTCCTGGTGATCGTGGTGCTCTCCTACCAGAAGACCGTCCATGCCTACCCAGATGGTGGTGGCGCTTATGCCGTCACCAAGGAGAACTTCGGTCAGCGCACGGCGTTGGTGGCTGCTAGCGCCTTGATCGTCGACTACATCCTGACCGTGGCGGTATCGGTCACCGCTGGGGTGGACAACATTGTCTCGGCCATTCCCTCGGCAAGCCCCTATGTCGTCGAGATATGCGTGGGAATCGTGGTGGTGCTGACCGTGATGAACCTGCGCGGGGTCAAGGAGTCGGGCAAGTCCTTCGCTGCGCCCACCTACTTCTTCATTGCAACCGTGCTGCTGATGTTCGTGGTCGCAATCGTCAGGGCACTGACTGGTTCGCCTGTACGCGCTGAGTCAGCGGACCTTCCGGTGCATGGGGCCGGGACCGCCGGGATCGCCGCAGTCCTGCTGCTGCTGAGAGCCTTCGCCTCAGGCTGTACGGCGCTCACGGGGGTTGAGGCAGTGAGCAATGGCGTCCCCTTCTTCAGGCTCCCGAAGTCGAAGAACGCTGCGATGACCCTCGCGGTGATGGGAAGCCTGGCAGTGGTGATGTTCGGCGGAGTGACGGCGCTGGCGGTCACTTCTGGCGTGAGGATCGCAGAGAATCCCCTGGACCTGGGGCTGCCTGCCGACGCAGTCCAGCAGACCGTCATCGCTCAACTCGGATCGGCGACCTTCGGTGCCAGTTCGGTGGGCTTCTACGCCCTGCAGTTCTTCACCATGGCTGTGCTCGTTCTCGCTGCGAATACCGCGTACAACAGCTTCCCGATACTCGCCGCGGTACTGGGCAGGGATGGCTACATGCCACGGCAGTTCGGACGTCGCGGTGATCGATTGGTCTTCAGCAACGGAATCATCGTGCTTGCGACCTTGGCCATCGTGCTCATCATCGCCTTCGACGCGAGTGTCACCCGATTGATCCAGCTGTACATCCTGGGTGTCTTCCTGTCGTTCACGTTGTCTCAGGCGGGGATGGTGCGCCATTGGTCGCGCCTGCTCAGGAATCCGGCAACTGCTGGTCGGGGAGCCATTCAACGAGCACGCGCTCTCAACGCGGTCGGTGCGGTTGTCACGTCAGTGGTACTCGTCATTGTTGTTGCAACAAAATTCACTCATGGGGCCTGGATGGTGATCCTTGCAGTCCCGGTCTTCTTCCTGCTCATGGTCGCGATCAATCGCCACTATCGGCGGATGGATCGCTGGCTGCGGGCGGCACCTGGTGGCTTCACCCTGCCCAGCCGAGTGCATGGGATCGTGCTCGTCTCGCGTCTGCACGCCCCGGCCATCCAGGCCCTCGCCTACGCCCGAGCAACGCGTCCATCGACTCTCGTCGCCGTTCACGTGCAGACTGATCGAAGCGACGTCGAAGCGCTGCAACGTGAATGGCTGGAGCGGGAGATACCGGTGCCTCTCGTGATCCTCGAGTCTCCGTATCGAGACATCACCGGTGCCTTCATCGAGTACGTGCGACGCATCAGGCGTGAGAGTCCCCGTGACCTCGTGGGGGTGTTCATCCCCGAGTACGTGGTGATGCACCCGTGGGAGGCCCTGCTGCACAACCAGAGCGCCCTGCGGCTGAGGGTGCGCCTGCGACTTGAGCGAGGCGTTGTCGTCACCAGTGTTCCGCTGCAACTGCGCGACTACGCGATCGAGGCGTACTCGCCCGACGTTGTTGACCTGCACCACTAGTGCCAGACTCGAGAAATGGCAGTGGTGACCAGGGTTACGGGAGTCATGCCGCTGCGCTTGCGCATCCCGTTCGTCGTGACCATCGTCGCGGCGACCTGGCTTGGGCTGGCCTTCCTCGGGAATCAAACCGCGGTCGACCTGGTCATCGTCCTGCTTCCGCTGCTCCTGCTCACCTTGATCGTGGGGGCTTTTGCAGGAGTGATCGCAGGGGTGATCTCTGCCCTGGCCTTCGTGCTGATGGTGAATTGGTACCTCGTGCCACCCGTGCACACGCTCTCGATCGCGAGCACCGAGAGTCGCGTGGCATTGCTTGTCTTCGTGATCGCATCGATCCTGGCGTCATTGCTCACCGATCGCGTCATCCTCGCCAGGGCCCAGGCCGCAGCCACCCTCGCCGAGCGCACGCTGATCTCGAACGTCGTCGAGGACCAGTCGGCGGCCACCGCGTTGAATCGCCTTCGCCTGGCCCTGGCATTGGACAGCGCAGTCTTGACGCGAATCGATTCGCCGCCGCAGTCCAAGCCGCTCATCGTGGATCCCGCAAGCACGTCGGCACCCATGAGTACGCCGGTCGTTGACGTGGTGGTTCTCGACGAGTATCGATTGCAGGGATTCGGGCCTGAGCGCATTGCAACTGATCGTGGGTTCGTCGAGTCATTGGCATCGGCCGTGGCACGGGCTTATGAGAGCGAGATGCTGCAGCAGGAGAAGGCCACCTCCGCGAGGCTGCTGGACCTGGACAAGAGCCGCAGTGCGCTACTGGCAAGTGTCGGCCACGACCTGCGGACTCCTTTGTCGACAATCCGCATCTCGTCCGAGGCGTTGACCACCAGCGGTTCGTCACTGTCGTCGGGGGATGCGCGTGAGCTGCTTCAGACGATCAATGACGCCAGTCGCCACCTTGATGAGCTGATCACCAATCTCCTGGACATGAGTCGTATTGAGTCCGGGGCGCTCATCAGCCAGGCAGAGGAAGTCGACCTGGAACTGCTCGTGTCCCGCGCGATGGCCGAAGTCGGGAGTGAGGTGGTCGAGCTTCAGCCAGGGCTGGGACCGTTGAGCGTTCAGTGTGATCCGGCCCTGCTCGACCGGGTACTGGTGAATCTGCTGTCGAATGCGATCACGCACCAGGGTGGCGATCGACCAGTGAGTGTCCGCTACTCGCAACTTCCATCAGAAGTGACGATCAGCGTCATCGATCACGGAGTCGGCATCGAACCTGGCCTGATCGAGGCTGCAATGAGGCCCTTCAGCCAGGTTGGCACTCGAGCAGACGGCGGTTCGGGCGCAGGCCTGTCGATTGCGGATGCGTTCTGTCACGCAATGGGAGGTCGACTCGAACTGGCCAGGACTCAGGGCGGTGGGCTGACGGCAACGGTTGTGCTGCCGAAGGAGGAGGCATGACGCGCCTGCTGCTGGTCGAGGACGACGATCGGCTTCGGCGAGCCCTTGCCATCGCGTTGCGCTCGAAGGGACATGAGGTCAGCGAGTCAGGCACGGTTGCCGATGCCATTCGAGAGGCGACGACCACCTCATTCGATTGCGCCGTCGTCGACCTTGGCCTTCCGGACGGATCCGGCGTCGACGTCATCTCGTTCCTTCGTGGGCAGAGCCAGACGATGCCGGTCATTGTCTTGTCAGCGAGGCGTGAATCGACCGACAAGGTCGATGCACTCGATCAGGGCGCGGATGACTATGTCACCAAGCCGTTCGGCATCGATGAGCTCCTGGCTCGTATCCGTGCCGGGCTGCGCCGATCGCAACGGACGTCTGGTTTCGGGCTACGGCGGACGCCGGACTTCGTGATCGACCTCGATCGAAAGCGCGTGACCGATCCGTCTGGCATCGCCATTCGGCTCACGCCCACCGAGTGGGGCATCCTCGAATGCCTGGTGAAGGCCGATGGGCAGGTCGTCGCCGCCGAAGCCCTTCTTGCCGACGTCTGGGGAGCCCGGGGTCAGGATCAGCTCAACTACGTGCGCGTCTACATCGCTCAACTGCGGCACAAACTCGAGCCGGTGGCCAGTGAGCCGCGCTACATCGTGACTGCTCCCGGATGGGGCTATCGCTTCATCGAGATGTGAGCCGCGCTAGTCGATCGGCACCTGCACGCTCGTGAGCTCCTCGCTGAGCAGCCAGAGCCGGCGCGCTGCGTCAGCGTCCTTTGCTGCGGTCGAACGGTCGACGACCCGTGGATAGCCCTGCCATTGGAATCGCTGGTCCGGGCCGATGTAGCTGTTGCCTGGCAGATCAGGAGCGGTGGCTGCGAACAGCGTGGGAAGTGCTCCCATCTGCGGCGACTGGCCGACGACCCCCATCACCTTGGCAGTGATGCCTGCGACCAGGTCGTGTTGCTTCAGGCGGGAGCTGACCAGGTAGAGATCGGTGGATGCGGCACCCGGATGAGCCGCCATGATCTTGATCGAGCTGCCCAGCAGATCGAGGTGGCGTTGCAGCTCGCTCGTGAACAGCAGGATGGCCAGTTTCGACTGGCCGTAGGCACGCCATGCCCTGTAGTGCCGCTCGCCCATGAGGTCCTCGAAGTCGATCCCCTTGGTCATCTTGTGGGCATTCGACGAGACATTCACGACACGCGCCTGTGGCTGGGATGTCAGCGCGGGGAGCAGGAGGCCGGTCAGTGCGAAGTGGCCGAGATAGTTGGTCGCCAGCTGCATCTCGTAGCCATCAGTGCTGAGACTGCGGGGGATCGCCATGACTCCCGCATTGTTGATGAGCAGGTCGAGGCCGTCGGTGTGGTCCTTGCCCCATGTGTCGGCGAAGTCACGAACGCTCGCCAGGCTGGCGAGGTCGAGGTGGCCGACCTGGACATCGTGACCGCCTCGTTGGCGGATATCGGCGGCGGCAGCCTCGCCCTTTGCCGGATCCCGCACTGCCAGGGTGACCTGGGCGCCGTGCTGGGCCAGGGCCAGGGCGGTCCAGAACCCGATGCCGCTGTTGGCGCCCGTGACGATCGCCCGGCGCCCGGAGAGGTCGGGCATGTCGGCGGGGGTCCAGCGCATGGACCAAGTGTGCTGCCTTGGCGTTTTTCCCGTCACGTTCGGGGTGAGGTGGAGGCGATTTCAGCTGGCTCGCGGGTCCGTGTACGCTTGCGGGGCTTTGTGCCCCCATAGCTCAGTCGGCAGAGCGTCTCCATGGTAAGGAGAAGGTCTACGGTTCGATTCCGTATGGGGGCTCGAAAGGCAGCAGTGGCACCCGCCATTGCCGCCTAGGGCGGGGTAGCTCAGGTGGTAGAGCAAGCGGCTCATAATCGCTGTGTCGCCGGTTCAAGTCCGGCCCTCGCTACTGGTGAGCACCAAGCACCACTAGACGTACGATTCAGGTTAGACAACGCACGACAAGTCAGAGAGAGACAATCATGGCCAAGGCATCCGACGTTCGCCCCAAGATCACTTTGGCGTGCGAGGAGTGCAAGCACCGCAACTACATCACCAAGAAGAATCGTCGCAACGATCCTGATCGCCTTGAGATGAAGAAGCACTGCATGAACTGCAACAAGCACACCACCCACAAGGAAACCCGCTAGTCGGTTTCCCTTCATGGCGCTGAATCCTGAGTTCATCGGGCGTACCTACCCTGCCGGCCCCTCCTATGTCGTGGGCCGGGAGAAGATCCGGGAGTTCGCGCGCGCAATTGGCGATGAGAATCCTGCCTATCTCGATCCCACTGCTGCCCAGGCGCTTGGCTACTCAGATGTGATCGCTCCGCCGACCTTCGCCATCGTGCTCTCCCTGGAGGCGGCCAATGCTGCCCTGTTCGATCCTGAATTGGGCCTGGACTACTCGCGCGTGGTGCACGGGGAGCAGTCCTTCTCCTACACCCGCCCGATCGTTGCGGGCGATGAGCTCATCGTCACGACCGTCATCGAGAACATTCGCTCGATGGCGGGCAACGACATGATCACCACCAAGGGCACCATCGCCACGATTGCCGGCGAGCCCGTGGCGACGGCCACTTCGATGCTCGTGTCACGAGGTGCCGACGAATGACCACCGCCATTGCCTTTGCCGACGTCGCCGTGGGCACTGAGCTGCCAGCCGCCTCGTATCCCGTGAATCGCCTGACCCTGGTCAAGTACGCCGGGGCATCGGGCGACTTCAACACGATCCACTGGAACGAGCGCATCGCTGTCGAGGTGGGCCTTCCCAATGTCATCGCACACGGAATGCTGACCATGGCCGAGGCTGTTCGAGTGGTCACCGACTGGGTGGGCGATCCCGGAGCCGTGATCGAGTACGGCGTGCGCTTCACGCGTCCGGTGGTGGTCCCCAATGACGACGCAGGCGTCAGCATTGCTGTCACTGCGAAGGTGACCGAGCTGCTCGATGGCAACCAGGTGAAGATCGCGATCACCGCCAAGTTCGAGGATCAGACCGTCCTGGGCCGCGCCCAGGCAATCGTTCAACTTGCCTGACTGGATTGTGGCAACACGTTTCGAGCTCATTGCGCTTCGTGGACGGCGGCACCTCCTGAGCGGATTCACTCAGTCCTAGGATGAGCGACAGCCAAGGCTGGTGGGCTGCAACTCGGATCGCGGGGGAGGTGCATGATGAGTGCACGAGTCCGGATCCTGCTCGCGGCAGTCGCAGTCGCAGTCGCATTCGTGTCGTGTGGTGGTCTGATCGTCGCAAGCGGGGCTCAAGCGGCACCGGACTCCCCGGTGCTGTGCCATGCCACCAATGCCGAGAAGAACCCCTACTCATCTGTCAAGATCAACAATGACAAGGATCTTGGGCGCCACCAGGGCCACACCGGCCCGATCTTCGAGCCCGGCATGACCTCGGGATGGGGAGACATCATCCCCGCCTTCGGTGACTACCCAGGCATGAACAACGACGCATTCGGGCAGGCGATGCTCGACCATGACTGCGTCTATCCCACTGAGGATCCAACCGGCTACATCACGCCGATGGTCTCGTGCTTCCGATATGACCCACCAGCTGATGTCTATCAAGTGCTCTACTCCTACCGGAATGCCACTCCGTTGACCCTCACCGTCCCCCTCGGTGCGCAGAACACCGTCACCCCGGCAGACATGGCGCAGTACGCCACCACGGTCTTCTCGCCCGGATTCGTCCTGCAGGGCTTCGCCGTCACGTTGCCCAAGGCCGGAACCACGCCCAGTGAGACCCTGAGCACCTGGACGCTTCTGGGCCGAAGCGCCTCGTTCGTGCCGTCATCGAGCGTGGCCTGCGGCCCAGATGTCGTCGTGCCGGCCGACGGCAACGGCGCGGGGTGGGCGATCGTCGTGCTGCTGTCGATACCGTTGATCGGTGTGCCACTGCTGGTGGTGCTGCGCAGGGCCGGTCGGCCGGAAGGAGAGATCAAATGACCATCCTCGCGGTGGGCGCCCACCCGGACGACATCGAGTTCGGATGCGGCGGACTACTGCTGGCGCATGTCGCGATGGGTGAGCGAGTGGTCATGCTGGTCATGACCGAGGGGCAGCGTGGATCCGGAGGCGATCCCACACCGCGCGATGAGTCCATGGTCTCCACCCGTCATGCAGAGCAGCGCGCGGCAGCAGATGCGCTCGGTGTCGAGCTGATCTGGGGTGGCCTCATGGACTGCGATGTGCACTTCACCCACGAGAACGTCGATCTGGTCGGGTCTGTGATCGAGGAGGTGAATCCTGTCCTGATCCTGACGCACTGGAGCGGGGACTCGCATCAGGATCACAAGGCTGTTGCTGCGATTGTCACAGCTGCAGCGCGCAGGCACCCGAACGTGCTGCATTTCAGTGGCCCGGCGAACGTCGGCTTCAATCCGACCATGTTCGTGGACATCACCGAGCAGATCGATGCCAAGGTCGAGGCGATCCAGTTGCATGCGTCACAGATCGGAACCTCGCCGATGCTGGAGCCCGAGAGCCTGCGTGCAATCGCACGGAACTTCGGCATATCTGCCCGAGTCCCCTATGCCGAGGCCTTCCTGCCGTTGCGGCTGTTGCTGCCCCAGGTGCAGTTCGACAGTCTCGTGCGCGAGGGATCACCACTTGCTGGGCCGGGCCTTCCTCGCTCATGAGTGAGCCCCACCCGGTGCCTGGGAGCCAGGCTCCGCACGAAGTGACGGCCGCCGGGCTCGTACGGGCACGCCTGGCAGCCCCGGAGCCGTTCCTGCCCACCGTGATTCCGCTGAGCACGCGCGGGGAGTCCAGGCGCCTGGTCCTGCTCGCATATGTCGTCCTGATAGCCATGGCGGTCTGGATCTTCGGCGTCGGGGCTGCGTTCGCCACGATCGCCCTGGTCCTGAACATCACGTTCCTGCTCTACTTCGTCCGACACATGAGCTTCGCCATCTCGGCGGCGCGATGGACCGATGACGATCTGGCCGCCGCTGATGTCGACCTTCGTGGCTACTCACCCGATGTGCTGGTGGTGGTGGCGGCGCACAATGAGGCACACGTCGTCGATGGCCTGGTGATGTCGCTGCTGGGGCTCCGCTATCCGCACTCGCGACTGCGCGTGCTCGTCGTGGACGACGCCTCGACCGACTTCACAGGCGCGCGCCTCGACCAGTGGCAGCGCCAGCACCCCAGGCTCGAGGTGCTGCACCGGGCTCCCGGTCTGGGTGGCGGCAAGTCCGGGGCATTGAACGATGGAATCGCGCACGCTGGTGAGTCGGCGGAGATCATCGTCATCTTCGATGCCGACCATGAGCCGGAACCGAGTGCGCTCCTTCGCGTGGTGCGGCACTTCCGGGATCCGATGGTGGGCGCGGTCATGGGTCGATGCGTCGTGCGCAACGCAGCGGAGACCCGCATCTCGAGCACAGTCTTCGTCGACTACCTGTCCGGCTACCTCGTGAATGAGTACGGCCGCCAGGCGGTATACGAACTGCCCGCCTACGGTGGGGCGAACTGTGCAGTACGAGCCGCAGTGCTGCGGCATATCGGTGGCTTCAACCTCCACTCGGTCACTGAGGACACCGATCTCACCCTGCGCATCGTCGCTGGGGGCGGGAAGGTCCGTTACGACCCCGCCGCTGTGGACTTCGAGGAGGCGGTACGCACGGCTCGCACCTACTGGAAGCAGCGGTACCGATGGGCGCGCGGTCACCAGAGGTGCGCGCGCGACTACTGGCGCCCTGTCGTGCTCGCCTCCGGATTGAGGGCTCCGCAGAAGCTCGAGGTGCTGTCATTCCTCTTCGTCTACCACACCCCCGTGTGGGTGGCAGCCGGAATCGTTCTGACGTTGCTGCGCGCCCTCGGCGTGGGCGATGAGCCGCCCTCGCTGTTCCTCCCTCTGGGAATGCTGCTCATGGTCGGGCCGCTGTCCGAGCTTGCCGTCGGGCTCGTGACTGGCCATACGGAGCGTTCGGCTGCCTGGCGACTGCTCCTGTTCATCCCGATGTTCGCGATGACCGTCTGCGTCGTGACGTGGGCCTGGATCGGCGGCATGCTCGGCCTGCCGTATTCCTGGGTCAAGACCACCCGGTCCGGAGCGTTCAGCACGATCTCCGATCAGCAGACCCAGGATGGTGAGCTTCCTGAGCGTGCACGACTTCCTGAGACACAGGCCAGCGAGATGATCATCCGCACCGGAGGGCGACGTCGGCTGGTGCACGGCGACTCGAAGACGACTCCGGACGACACAGCCCCATCGTCTTCATGAGCCCGGGTGCTTCCGACAGCGGACCTCGTCGCCGCATCTCCGCGTCACGGGTGGCGTCCGCGGCCTATCTGCCGCGCAGCGAGTTCGCCCAGGCGTGGACTCGCCTGCTCGGCGATGGAACCGCTCGCCGACGGAATCGAGTGGCACTCGAGCTGCTTGGCGTGGTGCTCTTCTGCACCATCGGGTTCTATGCGCTGAGCGAGCCCGTGCGCCTGCTCGAGGTGCCGTTCATCGTGAACGGCCTGCACCTGCTGGGGTGCAGCGGAGTCGCATCGCTGGGCACCAATATCGTCGTGCAGAGCCCCGAAGGCCTGCTGGTCGCCGCAGTCACGCCGAGCTGCTCGGCCCTGCTCTCCGTTCTGGCCCTCACGGCCCTGGCCGGGTCGCTCTTCCGCAGCAGGGGCTGGCGCACCGTGCGTGCACTCCTCGCGACCTCGGTGCTCCTTGTCCTCGCCAATGCCGTGCGCATCGGAGCGTCGGTGGCCCTTGGCACGGTTCTCGGCAGTCCTGCCCTGTCCCTCTTCCACGACTGGGTCGGAACCATCGCCAACTTCATCTTCACCCTCACCGGTTTCGTCGTCATGGTGTGGCTGCTCCTGCCTGACTCGATCAGGGCCGAGCAGGACCGGTACGGACGTCACACCGCCAACCGCCCAGTCCAGTGGGCCGAATCCGGGTTCGGCTATCGCACCACCATCCCTCAGAAGGACGCACATATGAGCATGAAGAGTCCAGTGGCCTGGATGTACCGGCTGTATCCGCATGCACTGCGTGAGCGAGCTGCCCGCAGGCGCGAGGCCAAGCGCGTCGACTTCCGAGTCGGTGGACTCGAGCCGAGCGCGCGAGCCGCTGCCCTGCGCGAGATGGTCTCCGACGGGCTGGCCGTCCATGCGGCGACCCTGTGGGCGGCTGCGAGCTTCGAGACCGACCCCGAGGTGCTCGACGCCCTTGCCGACGCAGTGGCGGCTCGACAGTGGGAGCCAACTGTCAATGACAAGGTAGGCGGAATCCGGCTGTGGG